>Ga0268262_10000068_pt1 | contig 121739 bp, 90 predicted proteins | sample TergutNc150P3_FD_190354 | JGI IMG/M metagenome (GOLD analysis project Ga0268262, IMG submission 190354) | Nasutitermes corniger P3 segment gut microbial community from laboratory colony in Florida, USA - Nc150 P3 (SPAdes) (version 2) | ecosystem: Host-associated > Arthropoda: Insects >... | reverse complement strand
TCGCCTCTATTACAAAGTAAACTAAATGATCCTCGGGCAGCCAATCCCTCATGTCCACGGGAAACAGCATCGGCGTTTCCCTGTCTATATTTACAAATCTCTCGCTCATGTTTTTATTTTATCATTTTTTTTGTTTTTGGGAATCTTTTTTCAATTTGGCCAAATTTGGCCTAAGCCCGACAGGCTCCTAGAGAACGCGCAACTACCTAATCAAGCGTCGTCCTCCGCGTTCTCTGCGAGCTCTGCGTGAGACCTTCTTAATAAGTTTTTTTCTTAAGTTTACGATGTTACGCTTGGCGCATTTTTAATTGCCTTTTAGCTCCACCAATACAGAACCGGAAACCAGCCTGTTCCTGTCGTCATAGGATTCAGTTTTTACAGTGCCGATATTGGGCGCGTACCACGAAATGGTTGTCCCGACGTTGTTAACGTTCATGGCGGTGGTGGAGATTTTTTGAGTAATTTTGTGGCATCTGAATGTTCCGGCCGGAACTCTTACACTTTCAATGGCCAGGCATTTTCCTTCGGTCATTTTTATCACGGTACTCACCTTCATAATGCCAAGGTCCATTGTTCCGGTTACCGCGGCATCCTTAAGCGTCTGACCGACTTGCAGGTTGCTTGGCAGTTCCATCGGCGTTCCCGAGACTTCTACCTTTACGCCCTGCCCGGCCGGAAACAGCTGTTTCATGTCCATTATCGCTACGTTGTCTTTTATTGTAACCTGTAAAATCTGTTCGGTTGGTAAATCTTTTGACTGTTTACGGTCTTTATCCAGAGAATTTGCCCCGAAGGTAACGGTCATATTCCTGCCCGATCCTTTAACCTCTTTAATAGTTATCACTGAATAGCTCTGGGTATTTCCTCTGGCATCATTCTCCGCGTAGGTCAGCACCATTCCGGCCTTTGAGGGGAAAAAATTATTTTGCGCATACAACCCCGCGCCAATAACGATAACAAACATTGTCATTATCAATCTTTTCATAAAAAACCTCCCTTTAGTTTACCACGAACCACGCTAACGCCACGAACCCTCACTTCGATATTTGCCGGAAAATCCTCATGCTCCATCTTATTTCATGGAATTTGAAGGTTAAAAATGGTTTTCTAACAGCAAGTTCGTGATGGTTTGTGTGGTTTGTGGTAAAATTGAATTCCGTGCCGTTCATTGCACTTAGCCAGTTTTTTCATAAAAACTCCTTCAACATATTTTTATGAGCCTGTTGGTTATTCCCGAGCCAGTGTATCCAGCCTTTCCAAAGCCCAGTTGGTGTACTTGCGAATGTGGTTGTCCGGGTCTTTTTTAAGGCTTTCAAGAATCTCGCGGCCCTGGGGGGTGTTTAACCTTTCCAGAGCTTTTACCACGCACACGCGCACTTCCTGATCCGGATCCTTGGCGGCCAGCACAATGCCCCTGAAAGCCGGCAGCGTGTCCAAAAGAGAGAGCATCTGCGCCGCTTCCCTTCGGACAGCCGCGTATCTGTTTGAAAGCCGCCTTTTTAGTTCGTCAACATAGCCGGTCTCTTCCAGTATGGTAACCAGATACGGTTTGAGCGACGCGACTTCGTCCTTTAAGATTTCCGCAATGAACGGCTCGGCATTCCTTCCCTGCCCCTTGAATACGGGGATCAATTTTTCGCGGAACTGCGGCTCGGCGTCCTTAAAGATTTCAAGGAGCTTAACGATGTCGTGCTTAACCGTTCTTTGGGCAAGGGCTTTCTCCGCCTGCTTTTGGAACTCAGCCTGCTTGTCAAGAACAGAAACCAAAATTGCGATGCTTTCCTCGTTCTCGGCCTGTCCAAGACCCGCAATAACGGCTTCTTTAACCACGTCGGTTTCATTGGGATCGTTTACTATATTTTCCAGAATTTTCATCGCGGCGGGATTGCCGTGTATGGCAATGACCTCAGCGGCGGCAACGCGCACCCTTTCAATCGGATCGTGAAGCAGGGACGTTTCCTGATTAATTACCCGCAGCTCGTCGAAGTCCAAAAGCGCCTTTATCGCGGCAACCCGGACATCGGGATCAACATCCCTAAGCGAGGCGCGGATTTCTTTTTTGAACGCGTCGTTTTTCGTTCCCGGAAGATTATTGATTAACGCAGCGCGTATTTTCGCGTCGGGCAGGACAAAAAGCGCCGCCGTTTTTTCGTTGAACATGTCTCTCGGGTACTCGCCGATAAGGCTCGCGAACTCTCCGGCTTCGGCCTGCGTCATTGTGGGAAGGCTTTCCAGTATTTTCTGCAGACAGTACGGCTGGCGCAGGTGGCAGAGAATTTTTAACGCGGAAATGCGCACTATATGCGGGTATTTCGCGCGGTTTACGTTCAGAATGGTGAACACATAGGGCAGAATCAGATCGGGAGCGAAAGTTCCGATAACCCGCTCCAGTTCCAGCCGCGCCGGAAAAGCGGTATTTTCCACGAAACGGAACAGAAGCGGAAGAAAGGTTGAGGCCGCGTTGTTAGGTATCCTGGGCAAAAGAAGCTCAAGGAAAACAGGATCATTTTCCCTGCGCGTCAGTTCCTTCGCGAAAAGCTCAAGAGAGCGGACATTACCCCTCTTCGCGGCGGCTTCCAGCGTCAAAGCGTAAATGTCCCTGTTCGCGGGATCGGGTTTAATCGCGCTGAAAAATGCGAATACTGTTTCTTCCAGATAACAAATATTTTCGTATGTTCCGCCTGTGCCGGACAAAAGACGGGCAGCGGCAAGCAAGGCGGCTCCGTCTCCGCCGGAGTACCCCTGAAGAAAACCGGAAACATTTACTTCCAGCGCCTTCTGTAAAAGTTTTATGCTGTTATCAATACCCGACTGATCATCAAGGGTATTTTTTGCCAAAACAGATTCAAAAACCCCGCATTTTTCCAGAAATACCGCCGCGGTAAAGCGCAGCTCCTTGTTCTGGTTTTCCATGTTTTTCATGGCAAAGGTTCTGTCTTCCTGGCTGGTGGAATAAAGCAATTCCAGAATATGGTCGGTTTCTTCCGTGTTAAGAGTCTGCCCGTTGGGATTGTAACGATCCTTAAATTCGACCGCGATACGTTTACGCGCGACCTCGCGCACCTCGTACACCGGATCATGAATCAGTTTATCCCACAAAGCGTTCCAGGTTTTATCGGTGTCGCCGGGAAAACCTTCCGTTATAATTTTTCTTATTAACGGGTGCGGATCCATAAGACCGGCAGTCAGGTTTCTTTCTGTCTTTATATCGGAATCAAGAAGCAGAACACGGTACGCAAAATAACGCGCGTACCATTCCAGTTCTCCCGTTAATTCGCGCAGAAGCTCTCCGTAGGCTTCAACAAATTTTTTGAAAAAAGCCGGATTAAAATCCTCGCCCCTGCATGAGGAGGCCAGATCCCGGATGTATTTTTCCTCGCCTTCGATCCGCATCCGGGCCAGAAAGAATTTTTGCAAAGTTGAATGTTTTTCCGCCGCAAGGAATGCCTTGAACAGCGCCGACCTGGGACAGTATAAAAGAACACGGCGGAGATCCGTCGTACTCGGCGAATGATCGAGTTTTTGAACCCACATATCCGCCAGTCCCGTCTTAATAATTACCTGCGGCCCCATCTGCCGCACATACCTTTCCATGCGGCGTGAATAACGGACGAGTTTTTCCGGCGGATAACGGCTCATAAAATATTCCAGCGCCTCGGCGGCATGTTCCGAGTCCTGTCCGTAGGCGTTTTGAGCCTTTAAAATTTTTCGGAGGCGTGTCTTAAAAATCCTGGAACGGATATACCAGAAAAGAAATACCGCAAGGCCGATAATTAACAGCAAACAAACACCGGGCGCCCAAACCGGTATGTTTAATTCGGACATCGCGTTAGAAAAATTCTCAAACATCGTCTTTACTCCTTATTTTTCCGTTAAATTATCCACTCCGTCCCATTCTTCCGGCGGCGGAGAAGCAATAAATTTTTCACATCGCTCAATGTAAAGTTTTGCGGCGGCGTCCTCGCCGTCTTCCCGGTAAATATCACCGAAGATTTTTTTTGCGCCTTTAAAATCGCGGTCTTCGTAAGCCTTAAACGCCTCTTCCCAGGCCGCGGCCATATCCAGCATTGATTGTTGAGCGTCGCTTTTAATCTCCAGCAGCTCAAAGAGCCTTAGCGGAACAGGGATGCCCACCACGGTTACCCTGCTGAGAGGCCGGACAACAAATTCATCCCCTATCTGCTCTCTGGTATATTCGCTTATCAGAACGCCGTGGGTGTCGTATTGTTTGTTCACTCCCTCAAGCCGCGCCGCCAGGTTCACCGCGTTTCCCATGATTGTGTAATCCATCTTCGCCGGTGTTCCCATGAAGCCCACCACCATGTCGCCGGTGTTTATACCAAGCCGCGTATAAAGCGGGCGCATCCTGCGTATGACGTTCTTTTCTATCAGCCTGGTAAGCGGGTTATAAAATTCCCCGTCGGGTTTCATTACGCTTTCAACCATTTCAATTTCGCGCCGTTTCATTAATATGGCGCTTCGGCAGGCCTGTGCGGCGTGGTCTTCCATCCAGGCGGGAGCGCCAAAGAAGCCGATGATAGCGTCGCCTTCGTATTTGTCAATTGTCCCGCCGTTTTCCAGAACCACGTTGCTCATCTCGGTCAGGTAAAGGTTAAGCAGGTCTACCAGCACCTTGGGGCCGTCCTCGCCGTACCGATCCTGCAGCTCCGAAGAAATGGAAGAAAAGCGCTGGATGTCCGTAAACATGGCGGTCATCTTTCGTTTTTCCCCCCCAAGTTTCAATCTGGAAGGATCGGCGACAATCTGATCGATAACTTTAGGGGAAAGAATCCGGGAAAAGGCGTTTTTAATGACACGCCGTTCCTCGCTTACAGCCTGCACGGTTTGTTTCAGTTCGTGTTCACGCGTCTGGTTGGTAAAAAGAAGGGTAATGCCCTCTTTCCTGCCGCGCGGAGTTTTTAGCGGCGTAACATTAAGGGAATAGTCCATTCCCTTTTCTCCGTTATTGTAAATTCCTTCCAGACCGATAATTTCATCGCCTTTTTCAAGGCTTTTTATAATAGTATCCAGGGTTTCAGGCGTAATTGAATTTTTAAACACGTCTTTCAGATTGCGGCCCAAATCCTCATGTGTAAGGCCCATTACCTCTGCCGCCGGTTCGTTGAAATAGTAAATCTTCCCATTCGGCTCGGTGGTAATAATCATACTGGTCATGGAATTAAAAACGTATTCCTGATACCGTTCCAGGGCGTCTATTTTTTGGAGCGATGCCTTTGTCTCCTCAAACAGCAGCGACGTTTGCATAGCGCCCGCCGCCAGCTTGGTATACGAATCCAGAAAATAGAAAACCTGGCGGTTAAAAAATTGAGCGACGCGCGACGCGACAAACAAAATTCCAATCTCGCGCGGCGGGGTTATAATCGGGAGGGCCATTCCGCTTTTCATCGCCGGATGGATTAGAACCTCTTTTAAAAAGGACGTCGCGGCATCGGTTTTTTCCGTGTGTTTGTTGTTAAAGATTAAAGCCTCGCGGCATTCGCGCAGAAAGCGGACAAGCTCGCTTGATCCGGAAATAACTTCAGGGAGTTCGTAACTGCCTCTTTTAAAAACCAATTTCAGGTCGCTTTTGCGATCTTCCATGTTTTTAAAACTGTAAAAAGCCGCGGTTTCAGCGCGTGAAACATCCTGGGCTTGTTCCACAAAAATGGTAATCAGATCCTTAAAATTTCTTTCCCGTGCGATCAGCGCTCCGGCCCTCACCAGGTCTTGTTCAGTCGGCATACTAAACGCCCCTATCCTTATTTATTGCTTGGAGAAATTATAACAACACTTATAATGAAAAGATAGGTGACACATGGCTCTTTTTTGATACCACATGGCTCTTTTTTTGATACCACATGGCTCATTTTTTGATACCACATGGCTCTTTTTTTGATACCTATTGGCTATTCAGCCCGCTGTCAGGCACAATCAGGCCGCGGCTCACGGCGTAAATCGCAAATTTCATTATGTTATCAAACTCGGTTTTTTCCAGAATGAGGGAAATAGTACGTTTAACCACTGCTTCCGACATTCCCAATTCAGTGATTATTTCGGTTCTTGATTTTCCCTGGCATACCAGCCGGATTACGGCAAGCTCTCTCTCGTTAAACTGCGTCAAAAGGGACAGCTGATTTTCCGGGCCCGGGTAAATGCCGTTCCCCTGCATGGTACTGCGAATTACATAAAATAAATGCTCATAGCCGGAATTTTTGAAAACGTAACTGTGCACTCCGGCCTTTCTGGCTTCGTCAATAAATGTTATTTCCGAAAAGCCGGTCATTATCACTATTTTTATACCGGAAAATTCCGAGCGTATTTGCGCCGAAAAGGCTATGCCTGACACGTTGTTTTTTGTTACCACATCCATAAGCACGAGATCGGGCTGCAGCTCCCGGCACAGTTCCGGCGCGTTTGCGGCATCGTCTGTTGACCCCGCGACTTCCATGTCGTTCTGTTCGCTTATAACGCGTTCCAGCGATTCACGCAGCATGGTTTGGTCTTCCACAATAAGAATTTTAATCATACTGCCTCCTCTATCGCTTCCATGATTTTTTCCGTGTTTCCCTCAAACATCAGGGCATAGAGCCTGAAATACAGTTCCCGTTCTGCGGAAGTAACGGCTGTCTCCCCCAATTCCCCGATTGCCGCCTCCACCGTTTCTGTTTCCCCTGCAAGCAATGCTTTTTTCAGCTTCGGCAAAATTTCATCCCGTATTTTACCTTCTATATAATGCTCATCGCCTGCTGCCTTTTGTTCCTGTTCCTGCCATTTTTGCAAATCCCCGCAAAAAGCCGGAAGGGTTTCCCGTATTTTGCGCGTGTCCTCTTTCCGTCCGGCTTCGACCAGCAAGTCCGCCTGCTCCCGCAGGGCGGCGGGCATTTCAGCGGTGATGACTGATTTTAACAGCGCGGTAAATCTCTCAAAATACGCTGTGTCAAACTTTGACGGCCATTCAGTTTCAGGTACATCGGTAAAAGACGCCAGGTAGTGGTTCAGAATATCAAAGCGCTGCGCCTTGATTTCGTATGTAATAGAGGGCAGGGGGCGGGAGGGGAGCGGAGCGGCGGAATTGCCTGTTTTCCGGTTATTCAGCCAATTGGTTATCACTTCGTCCAACGCTTTGCTGTTAATTGGTTTTGAAAGGTAATCCTGAAAACCTTTTTCCAGATAGAATTCCCTCATTCCCCGCAAGGCGTTGGCTGTCAGCGCTATTATGGGAGTATGGGCATAGCCTTCGATTTTACGAATATCCGCCGAAGTCTTAACGCCGTCCATTTCGGGCATCATGTGATCCATGAATATAAGATCGTAGGCTTGGTTCTTAACCAATTCTATGGCCTCCCGCCCGGAAGCGGCTGTGTCTACCTGAAGGCCGTAGGGAGCAAGTAAACCCCGCGCCACAAGGAGATTTGCGGGCAAATCGTCCACTACCAATACCCGAACCTGGGGCAGCCATAAAGTTATTTTTCCAAGGGACAGACTGCCGGTCTCCTTGGAGTGGTAACGGAAATTACGCAGAACACCGGCTGTTTCCTCTCCGATGGACGGACTGTCAGTCTGTCCAATACCCTGAATAATCTCCGCGGTAAAGACCGAACCTTTGCCGTATTCGCTTTCCACGCCTATACTGCCGCCCATCATTTCCACAAGGTTTTTTGTAATTGCAAGCCCAAGGCCGGTTCCCTCAATTTTCCGGCTTGCTCCGGTATCAAGCTGTGTGTAACTGGTAAAAAGCTTTTTTATATCATCGGCGCGTATGCCTATGCCGGTATCTTGCACGGTAAAAATCAACTTTACCTTTTTGGCGCTGTGGTTAGCCCACGCTATGCTCAGGGTTATAGTCCCTTCATCGGTATACTTAATCGCGTTTGAAAGCAGATTGTTCAGAACCTGTTTGACCCGCATTTCATCGCCTATAAGTTTCGCCGGAAAATCCCCATTTATATTGAGAACAAAGTTAATGGGTTTGGAACCGAGCCGTACCATGTTGAGGTTAACCGTGCCGCTGATAAACGGCGCGGTCTCGTATTCAGCCGGAACAAGTTCAAAACTTCCGGCTTCGATTTTGGAAATGTCCAAAATGTCATTGATAATTTCCAAAAGCGAAGCGCCTGACTGGTGTATCTGAAGTATATTTTCCCTGCTGGAGTCAGACATCCTGTTCCGCAGTTCAATTTCGGACAGGCCGATTACCGCGTTCAAGGGGGTTCTAATCTCGTGGCTCATTGTGGCAAGGAACTGGCTCTTGGCAAGGTTTGCCTGGATTGCAATTTCAGTTTGCTTTTCCAACTCTATAGTGCGCTCATCTACCATTATTTCCAGCAAGGTATTGGATTGTTCCAGCTGCTTGTACATTCCGCTGAACCGCCGGGACAGGGTAAAAACCATCCCGATGTAAACCACAAATACACTGTACGAAAAAAGAGAGACGTTGTCTTTTAGAAGCATATTGTGCAGAATGTCAAAAACCCCGCACAAGTAGCATATCACCATGCCGGCCAGAATGTTGCCGATGGGCAGATCAGGAGCCTTGCCGGTATTGTTCCCAAGGACTTTAGCCTTATGCTTGTTCCAAAGGTGGAAATATATAACTTCGTAAACGAGAAGGTAAGTAACATAAAGGCCGGTTATTACATTCCATATTATGTTGATTTCCTCCCCGTATTGACGGCAAAAAAGAACCTGGGTCAGGCAAATTAAAAAGCTGCATGCCGTATAGCCCCGGCTAATTTTTGTACTCTCTCCCTTCCTCCCCAAAGCTTCCAAAAACAAGCCGAATATGGGGATAGCCATCATCATGGAGCCGAATTCCATGCGTTTGGAGATATTGGAATTGGGAATCAGCGAATTAATCAATCCCTGTAAACTGACAATATAAACGCAAAGAAGAATCGAGAAGATTCCAAAGTAGAGGTTAAAAATTTCAGTTTTCTTCTTGACAGAAAAAAACAGCATCAGATAATAGATGCCGGTAAAGGCAAAGAAGCCGCACAGAAATATATACAGATAATCAACTCGCCCGCTGTCAATGTTTTTATAGTTATCCATATATATGGGGGCTGAAGAATAGTACAGCCCTGTACCCTTGCAGGTAGGATCCCCCAGGATGCGCACGGCAAGGATATTGATTCCGGGAAGGACAAAAGAACCGTCCACCGGAAAAGACACATCGTTCCATGTGCGGTGTTCCCTGATTTTGCCTGTTTTATCCAGGTACATCTCCGAAAGGATTAATTTTCCGTTGAAATAAACCTCCCAGCTCTCGCCTATGCCGGCAAAGTAAAATCCCGGGATTACCGAAACAATCCCATTAATGTACGACATAGCCGCGCTGTCCATTTCCAGGAGGAAAACGATGGTAAATTCCTGATCATCCTCTCCCCAGGGCGAAAGGTATCTGCGTTTTGGGATGTCCAGGCCGGAATCAACAATACGCCGCGATGAAGTTTCAAAGCGCTTCCAAACACCTGAGGAACCATCAGGAATCTTCCGCAAGTCGGCAGGATCAAAGCCCTTTCTGGCATAAGTGGGACATTCCCTCAGGTTGGCGTAGATAGGACTGTTCCCGCTGCGCTTGTCCTCGTTTTGTTCATTCCACGCGTAAAACGCGGCGGCAAGCATTGCCGCGGCGTAAAAGATGAGGATAAAGTATCTTGAAAGATTTAGTTTACGCACACTTATTTTTTTTGCGTGAATAGGTAAAAAGCCCGTACAGCACGAACGAATCCAGTCTTTAATCTTTATATTAACTAAAAAACAATACGGTTTTTACAATATTTTGTCAATAGTAGTATGGTAAATATCATATCATTGGCTGTGTGGAACGGAATTTCCGTAAAATCCTGCGCGATGAACTTGATTATCAAGGTCTAACCGTTAAAGAATTGGCCGCAAAATCTTCAGTAGCCAAGGGGGCTATTGACAGCTACCTTGGAAAGCAGGCTTCTATGCCTCCAGCGGATGCTGCTGTCCGAATAGCCGCCGCTCTGGGTGTAACAGTGGAGTATCTGGTAAACGGACTGGAGGGAAGCCGTGAAACACCTGTTCCCTTTTTATCCAGTCCCAAAAAGCGTTTAATGGTTCATGTTTTTGATGATTTAGAGCCGGAAGATCAAAAATTTGTTCTTGATTTTGCAAAATTGCTAAAGAAACATAGGGAAGAGTTAACGCGCAGTACATGATACCACGTGCGGGACTATAGCTTTTTACAAGATCCGCTTTCTTCGTTCCGCCAGACCCGTAAGATCCTGAAAATCCAGTTCCTTGCCGTCGTCAAGAACGACTTTGCCTGAAAAAGTACCGAATAACTGCCGGCGTCTGTGCGAATAGAAAAACATCTGGCGGCTTTCATCGCGTTCCTGCTGGGGTTCAAAGATCATTTCCAGGCGGCTGTCATTGCTTGTAAAGCGCCAGGGCATAATCCGTTCCGAGGGTATGTGAAAACTAACCTTGTCGAGCTTGTGAAGCCTGCCGTCCACGAAAAAAGCGTTTTCGGTTCCAAGGCCTGAGTCCGCCGAATTGTAACCAACGCTGAATCCCGCCTGACTGCCGTCAACCTGTCCGCAGCCTGAAGCCCAGAAACTTATATCCGAACCGGGGCGCACTCCCCTGCTCCAGTCAAAAATCCCCCAGCCGTTTCCGCGGGTAAAAACCATTTTCACCGGGCCGAACTGGATCACCCCCTCCGCGTAAAACCAGGGAGAGCGCCTTAACAGGGAAAACGCCTGTCCCTTTCCCCGCCAGGGCATGTGCGTATAAATGGACTCAGCCTGCTCAGGCGGGGACAGAACAACCTCGCCCCTCAGACTGTTGCGGTGGCTAAACATGGGAATATCAATTTTAATTATCCTTACCCCGCCCTCCATGACCGCAAAGTTGACAAAGGCTGTTTTTTGCCGGAATTTAATTGAACCGGATTCACTGTCGCCGGGGAGATCAAAACAGCCAAGGGAAAAAGGCGTTGTAAGGGTTTGGGCGAAAGTTTTCTTGTCCCTCAGGGAGACAATGGTCATAAAAAGGTAGCCCAGGTAGCCGTCATCCAGGAGCTCAAAAAGAACCTCATGGGTCGGCGAGAGCAGTACATAGCGGTCGCCTTCGCTTATTCTTCTGCGGGGGGAGCGAATGAGGGTGTGATCGTATGAAAAACACCGGGATTTTGCCCAGCCAAAATTGAGGGGCTTTCCGGTTTCATCCAGAGCGGGAACAGGTTCCGTAATTTCAGTTTGCGGCATACAAAAACCCGCGAAAATTCATGCTTTTTTCCTCATCGCTTTTCTGGTACTATATTATTATGCAGGCGATTTCGCCAAAAAACAAGGTTTTCGGTAAAAACAATTTCGCGGGAATGAAGGCGCTGGTCATGGGGCTTGGGCTCAACGGCGGCGGCCTGGAATCGGCCCGCTTTCTGGCGGAAAAGGGCGCCATTGTAACCGTAACCGATCTTAGGGACGAAAACACCCTCAAACCAACCATCGAAAAGCTAAAAAACTACCCCATACGTTACGTTTTAGGTAAACACGAGATAGAAGACTTCAGGGACGCCGATTTTGTGGTAAAAAACCCCGCAGTTAAGCCCGATTCGCCCTATCTACAGGCCGCAAAAAGGATAGAAACGGACATTTCCCTCTTTCTTGCCTCCTGCCCGGCAAGGCTTGTGGCAGTAACAGGCTCCAAAGGCAAATCAAGTGTTTCATCGGCCATTCATTTCGCGCTGAAAGAAGGCAGGGTAAAGGGACAGACCCCGCGCGGAAGAGCCTGGCTGGGGGGGAATATCACCATTTCGCCCCTAAGCTTCCTTGACGAACTGCGCGAAGAGGACGACGTTGTACTTGAACTTTCTAGCTGGCAGCTAGGGGACCTAAAAGGGCGCGGCCTTTTAAAGCCGAGAGCGGCGGTAATTACAAACATAATGAGGGATCACCAGGACAAGTACGGCAGTATGGAAGCTTACGTAGATGACAAGCGGGTCATTTATAGCGGCCAGGACGAAAACGACGTTACAGTCGCCGCCGATGACGCCTGGGGAAGGAGCTTCCTAAGCGAAAGCCGGGGGAGGTCTGTCCCCTATTCCGCCAAGCCCCTGGATACCCCCGGCGGCTGGCTTTCCGATCCGCAAGGCCCCGGCCTTGCCAGGCTTTGGGAAATCCCCGGCAATCAGGCGGATAAAGGCCGCGTCGTGGAGGTTGTCCCTGCCCAGCCGCTTATACCCGGTTTTCACCAGAAGCAAAACCTCCTTATAGCCGCTCTGTCCCTCCTGGATTTGGGTTTTGACGCGGATTTTATCCGCGAAAGCCTTGCTCGCTTCCCCGGCATCGAACACAGGCTTGAGTTTTTTCACGAATCGGGCGGGGTGAAGTTCTACAACGACAGCGCGGCCACAATTCCAGAGGCCGCCGCCGCCGCTTTAAGCGCCTTCGAAAAGCCCCCTGTTTTGGTAACCGGAGGCGCCGACAAGGAGCTGGACTTTACGCCCTTGGCTCAGGCGGCGGGAAAAGCCAAGGCCCTGGTTCTTCTTGCCGGAACAGGGAGCGTAAAACTAAAAACTTTACTGGATTCAGGCGGCGTAAAGTACAAGGGCCCCTTCGATTCCCTTGAGGCAGCAATAAACGCGGCGGGAGAAGCGGCAGCCCCCGGCGACGCCGTGGTTCTTTCGCCCGGCTGCGCCAGCTTTGGGATGTTCCTGAACGAATTCGACCGCGGCAGAAAATGGAAAGAGGGAGTAAAGAGATTATTTCCGTAGCAATCTGTAGCATAGTAAACGTTACTCCTAGTACTTTGGAACAACCAAATGTTTACAATATTTTTTCCAAGAATATCATCACGCAAAGCTCGCGGAGATCGCGGAGAACTATGTGTTATTACCAAATTTTGCGTCTTCCATATGTTTTTTCTTTCTTTCATGATAAGAATAAGAAGGAAAGAAGAGCTTGGCTTTCTCACTACTCATAGTTCTCTGCGTCCTTTGCGCCTCTGCGTGAGGTTTTTTGTAAATATTTAGTTTTCAAAGTACTAAAAAAAAGCAGGGATGCGGTTTATGGATATTGAGTTACTGCGCGAGCGTTCCCGAATCATAAAGCAGGTGCGTTCCTTTTTTGACAGCCGCGATTACCTGGAAACAGATACCCCCCTGCTTTCACCGGATTTAATTCCCGAATCGTGCCTTGAAGTCTTCCAGACTCTACGACTCTCCCCAAAGGGAAGCCAAACACCGGACAAGCCCTGCTGGCTCGTGCCCTCCCCCGAAATTTGGATGAAGCGCCTAATCGCCCGGCACCGGGTGAACCTTTACCAGATCTGCAAGTGCTTCAGAAACGGGGAATCCTCCGGCCGCCGGCACAGCCCCGAATTCACGATGCTGGAGTATTACACCATGCAGGCGGATTACATGGACTCGCTAAAACTAACCGAGGAACTTTTTGCTTTCCTTCTCGGCGAGGCGGGAAAAAACGGAAACGAGCGCGCGGGGCTATCGCCTCCCTTTATTAGGATTACAATGGAAGAAGCCTTTAGCCGCTGGGCCGGCTTTGATCTTTACAAGGCCGCGGAATCACAGCCCGCAATGGAAGAAGAGGCGCGTAAACTGAGCATCTGCCCGCCGCCCGGTCTTTCCGTTCCCGAACTCTACGACCTTATCTTTATCCACACTGTGGAACCAAATCTGAAACTTGAGCGTCCTGTTGCCATCATCGACTATCCGGCTTTCGTCCCCTGCCTCGCGAAAAAAAGAAGCGGCGGTAAAACCAACGGTAAAACCGTCGAACGCTGGGAGCTTTACACGCGGGGTATTGAGCTGGCCAACTGTTATTCGGAAGAAACAAACGCCGAAGAAGTACGCGCTTTTTTTGAAAGCGAAAAAGCCGTTAAAGAAAAAAACGCGCTTGTACCCCACAAAACAGACGACGACTATTGGAAATTATTTTTGTCAAAAGAAAAACCTTTTCCTGAGTGTTCAGGCGCTGCCCTTGGGCTTGACCGGCTCATCATGGTTCTTACAGGCCATCAAACGATTGACGGCATTTTGCCATTTCCGGCTTTTTAAGACCGCTGAATAATTTAATGAATAAGAGGATCACGCAGAGGCGCAGAGGACGCAAAGAACAACGCGTCATTACATAATTGCGCGCTCCATATATGCTTTTTTATTTTTTCATAATTAGAATAAACAGGAAAAGCTTGGCCTACAAATCACCTATAGTTCTCTGCGTCTTGGCGAGCTCTGCGTGAAAATTTTTCAGATATGTTAGACGTGTTATAGAGGTTAAAACGGATTATTGCTTCTCTAATACACACGCAGTTCGCCGGTAATAAAGGAGCGCTCTTTTTCTTCTCCCTTTGGAATGATAAGAAGCTCGCCGTCAGGGCCAAGACCCGAAAGTATCCCTTCTACCAGATCTTCCGAATCGGCGGCGCCTTCGGCAAACGTTACGCTCTCGCCTTTTTTGTAAAGCCGCTCAAGGAGGCGCTCGCGCCACGTCTGGCTTTCGGCGGTCGGGTTTTCGATCTCCGCGTAAAGCCGCGAGAGGATTTTTTCAAGCAAATCGAAACGGGCGTTTTCGGTCAGAGCCGGAAAAGAGTGAATTATGCTTCCCGCCTTGGAACGGTACTGCGCAGGAAATTCTTCCTGGGCGACATTTACGCCAACGCCTATGAACACGGTTTTGCCGTCGGCCTCGGTCAGGATACCCGCCGCTTTGCGGCCGTTTATCATCACGTCGTTGGGCCACTTAATCCGCACAGAACCGCCCGCTAAAGCCGGCGCGATGTCTTCTATCGCAAGGGAGACCGCAAGGCCGGTTCTCAGTGTGAGGGCAGGCGGCATGGACGAAGCGCCTGCGTAATGGAGAATTATTGTAAACATCAGATTTTTCCCGCGCTCGGTAACCCACCGGCGGTTAAGCCTGCCCCTGCCCGCTTCCTGAAAATCCGCCGTGATCACCGTACCGTGAGGCTCGTTTTGTCCGGCGAGAACACGCGCAAGGTCAAAAGTGCTGGAAACCGTCTCCTCATGGTAGATTGGCGCGCCGAAGGGATTGTTCAGTTTCAATAATTTCATTTAAGAAGTATAATGGAGCCGTTTCCAAAACTCTATTAGTGCGGACATTTAGTCCGATAAAAGGAGATAACCTTGCGTCTGGTATGTCTTGATCTTGAGGGAGTTTTGACTCCTGAAATATGGATTGCTTTTTCCGAGGCTACAGGAATTCCCGAATTCAGAAGAACAACAAGGGACGAGCCCGATTACAACAAACTTATGCGCTTTCGCATCGAGCTTTTGGCAAAACACAATTTGAAGCTCGCTGACATACAGAAGGCCATAGGGGGGATGGATGTTCTTGAGGGCGCCGAGGATTTTGTCCGCTCATTGCGCGAAAGAACCCAGCTCATCATCCTTTCTGACACCTTTGAGCAATTCGCCAAGCCGCTTATGGCAAAACTTGGCTACCCCACCCTTTTCTGCAACAGCATCGTAACCGCCGCCGACGGCTCGATCTCCGGCTATGCCCTCCGTCAGCAGAGCGGCAAAAAGTGCGCGGTTGCGGCCTTTAAAACACTCAACTTCAAGGTCTTCGCGGCAGGGGACTCTTTTAACGATTTGGCGATGATTGCCGAAGCCGACTCCGGCTGCCTGTTCCGCGCGCCGGAGAAAATACGAAAGGACAACGCCCATTTGTTCTGCGCAGATACTTTCGGGGAGCTCTTGGAAAGGATAGATGCGTTTTTGAGGGAATAAGGCTATTTTATGCTCTGTATTTCTCTAAGTATTTCTTTCACAAGAATGTTATCAATTTCTCCATGCCGTGGAACAGAGACTTTTTTTCCAGTCGCGTTTTGCATATAAATATCATGCTTAGAACCACTACGGAAAAAGACCATACCATGTTCCTCAAGAATCTTTATAAAAGCATTGCGTTTCATTAGGCTATTTTCAAAATTCCGTGCTGTTTAGGTTCAAGCGTACCGTCCTGGATCATGTTGTAAATATCCTTTAGGTGTTCTTCCAAATCCTGTATATCTTCGCCTTGTGTTGGAAATTCAGGATATTTATCAAGATGCCCAACTAAATATTTCTCCCCTTTTTCATAGGTGTATGAGAGTTCCATTACAACCTCCAATTAGGTCTTTCTTTTTGGTTTATTATATCTGCTTTACTCCACCTTGAACAGCGAGACCTCCCGCAGCAGCGTCTCGATGCCCTCGCGGGTCTTGCCGCTTATCTCGTTGACGTGGTTTACCGCTATGTTGATCTGCTGCGCGCCGGAAGCCATTTCGTTCATGCCCCCGGTTATCTCCGTGGTTATCTTTTCCAGGTTCTGGCTCTCCTGTATAACTTCCTTTGATCCGTTAAGCATTTCCTCCGAACCGGATTTTACCTGCTGCGTAATGTCGTTCAAATTACCCGCGCTTTTAAGGAGCTGCTTGCTGCCTGTGCCCTGTTCCTGCATCGCTCTGCGTATGTTCTCTTCCTGCTGCGCAACGATCCTGACGCTTGAGTCAATTGCCTCGAACTTGGTAAGTACGCCGTCGGTGGATCTGCTTATCTTGTCGATTGAGTCCTTTATCTTTTTTAATACCATGCCTATTGTTTTGGATTGCGCGCTTGATAATTCGGCAAGTTTGCGGATCTCGTTGGCGACTACGGCAAAGCCTTTGCCCGCTTCGCCGGCGTGGGCCGCTTCGATGGCCGCGTTCATCGACAGTAAATTGGTTTGACTGGCGATATTGTTCATCACTGAATTGATCTCCAAAAGCCCCTCAGAGTCGCGGGCGATTTCCTGAATGTCCGATACGACTTCCTGTAAGCCCCTGCGTCCTACTTCTGAAGATTCCTGTAAGGTCTTAACGTTGACTGCGTTGTTGACAAGGGTGTTAGTAACCGAATTGATATTTGCCGCTATTTCCTCGATGGCCGACGAAGATCGGCTTACATTATCGCTCTGGTTTTCAATGTGGCTGTTGAGTTTGTTGATGTTCGCCACAACCTGTTTCATGGTGGCGTTTGTCTCGCTCAGGCTGGCGCTTTGGTTTATCGCCTGTCCTTTGATATTCTGAATGTTTGCGGTAATTTCGTTTACCGCGGCGGCGGTCTCCGTCATATTGCTGGACAGATCCGTACCAATCTCGGACAGCTTAAGCGCTTCATTTTTAATGCTCATAACCAGATTCCTGATTTTCGCCAAAGTCAGATTGAAGAAACGGGCAAGATCGCCGATTTCATCTTTTGAACTGATCGCAATAATCCGGGTAAGATCACCTTCGCCCTCCGAAATATCCCTGAAAGTTTCCGTTACCCTTACGATGGGCTTGCTGATGGTTCGGGACAGGATAATCGCCGCTATGCTTGCCAAAGCAAGTACAACAGCGCTGACGACGACGGCCATGAACAGCATATCGCTCACAGCAGCCATAACTGTCTTTGACGTAACACCAACCGCGTAACTCCAGGCGGTACCGGCATCCCCAATTTTGACAGGAACAAGATAAATTTCCAGATTCTCTTTAAGCGCCTCAACATAATTGGTAAAGTTCATGAACTTCCCGGCCTTTACAGCTTTTACAAAATCATTGAAATAAGAGCCGGCCATATCGCGTTCTGTCTCCATATAGTTACCGATGCGGCTGGTGTCAAAGTGGGCGATAACGGTTCCGTTGCTGCTGAATACCGCGGTTACGGCATCGGGATATGGTTTCGCGTTTTGGGAAATATCCTGAATCTTGTCTATATTAATATCAAGACCTATAACTCCCACAACCTTTCTGTCCGGCCCGCGAATGGGAGCCGCGACCGTAGCCATTAGCTTTGTCTTCCCTTCTATCTCGTACTCGTAAGGATCCAGAACCGTTATACGCCCCGAGTCCCTTGCCATAAAATAGCAATCTCCCGCAGCCCCTACGTCAAAATCTACCAGCGGGATATTCTGTATCCCCGCGTTTGTCCGGTACCAATAGGAAGCAAAGCGGCCGTCGGGATTGGTTCCGGCAGTCCCAATATACTCCCTGTCATTGCCTTCAAGGGTGTCCGGTTCCCATATGCTCCAGACGCCTATAAGTTCAGGATTTTCTTCCACCAGCCCGCGGAGTATGATATTAAAGAATCTCCTCCTGTTAGCGACAATCATTGATGGGTACTGCTTTAATATCTGCGAAGTGGTTTCCGCTGTAGACCAGTAGGTTTCAAGAAATTTAGAAATTTCAAGCGAGGATTCTTTTGCAATAGTGGTGGCATACTTTGTCGTAAGATCAGAAATAGCGGAGCGGGAACGGGTAAGCAGAACAACACTGACCGTACCTATGCTGAAAAGGCTCAACACAAACATAATTGCCGTAAGCTTAAAACTGATTTTCATTTGAATCCTCCTGCGCAATGCGATAAATGCAAGACCAAGATTATTTTTAAGAGGATTCGATTGCAATTATTTTTTATTGTTTTTTATGGAAAATAAAATTTACGTTATTAAAAAAAACCAAAAATAAAGGAATTATTCAAATTAATTTCCGGTAATCTTTTTCAGTATCCTGTCATTATGCCGCCAGTCTTTTCCGGTCTTCACGCGCAGATCCAGATCAACCTTCCACTCGAAAATGGAGTTGAGTTCTTTCCTCGCGGCCTGGCCTATGGCTTTGATCATTTCACCACCCTTGCCCACTATCATACCTTTTTGGGATTCTCTCTCGGTGATGATGAAGGCCCGCACCCATAGCCGTTTTTTCCCGGGGCCGGCATTTCCGGCGGGCGATGTGCTCTCGCGAAATTCCAGATCCGCCACTTCAACATAGATCGAGTGCGGCAGCTCTTCTCTAAGCCGGTTCATCGCCTTTTCCCGGATGATCTCCTGAATCCTGAAAGAAACTTCCTGATCGGTGTAATATTCTTCGGGGTAAAGGGCTTCTCCCTCATCCGCCATTTCAAATAGGCAGGCAAGAAGCGGCTGGAGCCCTTCGTTTTTGCGGCAGGAAATTTCAAAGCGGCGCGATGGGGGAAGCTCTGGCAGGGATTTTTCAAGAAAAGCGACGAGGCTTTTTGGATCCGCTCCTGAGGCATCGCACTTGTTGATGGCCGCGACGGTTCTGTCCTGAAAACCTTTAAGCCGCTCAGCTACGGCTTCTTCCTCCGGCCCGGGAGAGCGGCCGGCGTCAAGCACGTAGAGAACCAGCTCTGAATCATCCAGAGCGCGGTCGGAGACATCCATGAGCTTTTTATTGAATTTCTTTTCTGAGACGTGCCTGCCCGGCGTATCCACAAAAACCAGCTGCCCTTCCGGACGCGTGAGTATGCCCCGGACGGCGTTTCTTGTGGTCTGAGGCACGGCGCTTACAATCGCCACTTTCGCGCCGCAAAGTAAATTAACCAGGGTAGACTTTCCAACAGAGGGGCGTCCCGCAAGGGCAACAAACGCGGCTTTACTCATTACCGCTTCCGATAACTACAGGCGGCCTGTTCACTAAACTGAAATGGTGGTGGAAAAAATCATCAAGGGCGCTCATATTTTCACTGACCGCTTTCTTTCCCACATCAATAAGTTCTTTTTGTCTGTAAAACGAAAAAAGCGCGGCGCCTGCTTTAATGGTGATGGTCAAATCCGCCTGGGCCTTTCCGCCTTCATCCTGCGCGTGAATGAAACAGTCTATACTGCGAATAATCACCTGCGGCCCGTTTTTCAGGTTTTCCGGTTTAGCCTGAGAAAAGTTTGTTACATTCACCGCCAGAACGCGATCAAAACCTTCGTTACGCGCAATTGAAACAGGCATATTGTTCAAAAGGCCGCCGTCCACAAAGCACATCCCGTTGTACTCGAAAGGCTCAAAAAAAACAGGAAGCGACATGGACGCTCTCATGGCCTTTGCCAGGGAACCGGAATTGAACACAACTTCCCTGCCGCTAATCAAATCCACCGCGTTACAGCGGAAGGGTATACTGGTCTCGTCAAAGCGTCTCCCAGCCGTAAGTCTTTCAAGAAGCTCAAGCACCCGCTGCCCCGGATCTATCCCCGGCTTGCCGGCGAGAATCGCCAGCGCCTGTCCGGTTTGAATTATCCGCCCAAAGGGCCCGTCTATCTTAAAAACAAAACTGTCAAGGTAATCGGTAATGTTAAATTCATCAAGAATAAAACGCTCCATTTCCTCCGGCGACATTCCTATAGCGTAAAGGCCGCCCACGATTGCGCCCATCGAAGTACCCGCCACAAGGGAAGGCCTGGGAAAACCGGCTTCTTCCAGGGCCTTGAGAAGACCGATATGCGCAAGCCCCATTGCCCCGCCTCCGGAAAGAACCAGAGCCCAAGGATGTTTATGTTTACTCATAATTATCTTTTACTATAGTATACAAAAAGAAGCGTCCTATAAGAAGTATCCATTAATAGATATCTTGTATGGCTTTCCATGCCGTATCCCAACAAATCCGCTCTTGCTCCAGACGGACTTGCTGTCCAAAGGTGTTATTCTTTAGAGACAAAAAGAGCTCATGTTCACTTTTGGTGAGTAAAGGCAATTCGGATGATGCGCTTTGCTCTTTCTCTTGAACCCATAAATCGCGGTGGGCAAATAGCGTTGGTTCATCCATTAGCACTGTTTCCAGTGATGGCAGATATGTTCTGGCGCGGTTAAGAATTGCAAAGCCATGCGTATCAATATCTCCCCAGTAAACGCATCGCGCAGGATGAAGCCACATAATGCGCCCTAAAACCTCAACGCCATACCCAAGGGCCATGATCACAACAGAGCCGGACAAATCTTCAAAGGCAAGTCCTGTTTGAAGATTTTCTACAATAAAAACATGCGTCGGCTTAATATCAAGATCTGCCGCTTCTTCACGCGGAACACAGATATCGCCAAGGCCGCCGAATCGGCTTCTTATTTCCGGGTCAAGGATACGCATACGAATTAACTGCGGCTGTGGTTTTAAGCCGCACACCTTAAAAAAATCCCGTCCGTTAATTCCCTGTTCTCCGGTTCCCTGAATTGCAGAAACCAGTTCAGAGATAAGCCCTTTATGGGATTCCAGCCATTTACTGTCAATACCGGCAACAGGTATCTGGCGCGGGTATAGCCCGGTGTTTGGATTGGCGCATATCCACGATAACATCCCGGTAATGCGAAGAAAATTCGCGTCATCAGAATTTGCAAGAACATTGTAGTATTTAGGCAAAACATCAATCAATGCCGGCCAGCGTTGTACCAGCGTTTTATAACGTTCAACCGCACGAGACCAGGCTTCAGCTTCGCCTATCAATGAAACTGCATCCATCGGACTGTTCAATATTAGCTTTTGTGGGACGGTTTGCACTCCCAGTGAATGCCAGTGACGTTCAGTCCAAACAAGAACCCCGCTTCCCCGCCATAATTTCCATGCGCTAATCCACGTCCTCACAGCGTCTTGCTGCCGGAGAGCATCCCGCTCCGTGGGAATATCAAGGTTGATTTCCATCGGCCAAAAATCCTGCGAGCCATCGCCTGACACGGAAACCTTCAGCCAGTCCTTATGCCTGCTTTTGAATTTACTCCTGATGAAACCACCGGCATCATCGGGAAACTTCATCATCAGCCTCCCCGCGGGCATGATGCGGAAGATTCAGCCGTTGCTGATCATTGTCGTACTCAATAAGCAAAACGCTTGATATACTCCTGTCCTTGATGTCAACAAAACAGGCGCCCCCGATAAAAGGCTCCAGCGTCATTACGGACTTGAGCGGTGTCGCAACTATCATCTGGAACCCGAAATTATTGAAGATATTCATTACCAGCGTAGTGAACTCGCTGTCCGCTTTGTCGAATGCCTCGTCAAGAACAACCGGAGCATACCTCGGAACGCCAAGATCATTGCCGCCAAGCTGATACCGTAATGCCGCGGCGAGGCAGGTGGTTGCGAGCTTCTGGCGCTGTCCGCCTGATTTACCGGCGCCGCTGCGATAAATCTCAATCTCAACGCCGCTTTCATCTCTTTCACGGCCGATGAATTCAACATGCAGGCGGACATCAAGCACCGATTCGCGCCAGCGTTTCTGCTCGCTTTCCTGGCTTGAAAGGCGCTCGACAAGTTTATTCAGTGTACGAAACCTTTCTTCGGCAAGTTCGCGATCCCCGCTCCACGCGTGACTCAGCGACTGCTGTATGTCCTGTTTGAAGTCCCTGACCTCCGGTAACTGCCTGTCGCTTGCTTCAATGTGAAGGTATGTTTTCTGGTTCGCCGTTTGATTGAACGGTACCTGCCTGAGACTGTCATTAACGAGATCCATGCGCTCCATTATGGTTTTTCTCGCGTTATTCAAATAAGTGTATAAAGCCGCCAGATTTTGATGGCTTTGGTTTTGCAGCAAATCGAAGAAACGCTGTTCGTGGGCGGGCAGCCCGTCTGTTTCCAGTCTGGTCAGCTTGGAGAAGAAATCCTGCGCGCTGGAAAGGGTGGTATCCAAATCGCCTGCTTCCATAGGCCATGTCCGTTTGAAGTCGGCAAAGATACTTTCTATACGCTTTTCGCATACGTCAATGTCGTGACTGACCTTTCTGTTCTCTTCGCCCAGAACCTGCACTACAGTTGTGGTAATATCTCCGATGTTATCAAGCCGGACATCGTCTGTAATACGCGCAAAGTAACCGTCAAGACCATTTTTCTGGAAAGGTGTTAAAGGGACGATCGAAGGGTCATTCTGTATTTTATTGAGAAGATCTTTTGAGTCCTTGAGCTGTTCATCCATCTTTTCATACCTAATCGTAGTTTCACGCAGTTCTTTCTCGGCATAGGAGACGAAAGACTTTTGCTCATTAATTCGTTCTGAAATTTCCTTTAACACTGTATTGCCATCGCGCATTTGGCGAATTTGTTTCTCGATGGCGGAGATACGTTCTATTATCGGAAGCACATCAATTTCCTGCCATTGCGTATTGACGAGCGTTTGGCATTGAAGTGCCCGTTTCGCGTTCAGGTTATCCTGTTCGTATAAAGAATTGATCTTTGCGGTCAGAGCTGAAATTTCATCCGCCAGTTCCCCGGCCCGCTGCTGAAACAGGGCCAGTTTCTCATGGTTATCAAAACCCAGGACCCAGTTGCTTCTGTCGCCTACAGCGCGGCGGTCATCTTTCTCGTGGCGGGTTTTGCTGTGTTTAATCTGCCCCTCGCGCGTTATTGCGCGATCCGCCGTTCTAAAGGCCTGAACCGACTCCACGCATACATAATTGAACCGCTGGCGTAATTCGGCCTTCAGCCATTCGGCGTAACTCCCTTCTTTGACATTGAGCTTAAATATCATTGAATCGGCCGGAACAGGTTTCTCCTGCCAGGACTCTATATTTCCGGTACGATAATAAAAAAGACGCTGTCCAAGGTGCGTGTTGTTTATATAGTTTGACAGCGCTGAATAGTGGCGTTCGTCAACCAAAAGGGATACCGCAAAGCCGCGCAAAACCCGTTCAATAGCGCCTTGCCATGAAGACTCATCCTGCTTTACTTCGATAAGTTCTCCGGCAAACGGCAATGCCGCGACTGAAACTCCGATTGCCGAAGCGATTTTATTCCGCAGATCCAGCATATCAGCCGGAATATTGGAAGGCTGGCTTTGAAGCGCCCGGACTTCCTTTTTCGCAATAACAAAAGCGTCCTCTGCTTCTTTTTTCCTGCGGTCGAGTGACAGCTGCTCGTCGCGGGCGGCTTTGCTTTTGCTCTCCCTCCCTTCTATTTCTTCGCGCGCCCTGCCAATGAGTTCCGCAAACCCCTGCGGCGTTTCGCTAAGCGTCCAGCCAAGCTCAACGCAGGCATCCGCCGCCAGATCGCGCTTCCGCACGCGATCTGTACGCTGACTTTCCAGCGTTCGTTTTTCTCCTTCCCACTGCTCAATCTGATCGCCGCCAATCTCCCTATGCTGACGTTCCAGATCCCGTAAAACATCCTTTTGATTATCCAATAAACTTTGACGCCGCGCGATCTCGCCCTCCCAGCCGTCCTTTTCGACAGTAAGGGAGCTAATTTGCTCTTTCAGCAAATCCATTCGCCGTATCTCACGATAAAAAGTAATCCCTACCTGCAGCTCATTGATATCCTTCCTCTGGGAGATAATTGCTTCCATTTGACCGTGCTTTTCCCTCGCCGGAAGGAGGGTCTCGATTTGTTTGCGGGCTGTTACCACTGCCTGATGCGCGGCGGAAAGTTCTCCAAACTCGCTGACAAGCCTGTCGGCAGCGTCAAATGTCTCAGGCTTTTCGAGCATAAAGTCCCGAAACAATGTATTCAGATCGCCAAGATTCTTGGCTGACTGAGTCTTGTGCAGCAGTCTGAGCGCCACATCATTTTCAATGCCGAGCAAGCGGCGGAAACGTTCGCAATACGGCGTAAATTCGTTATGAATAAAAACATCCGGGAATGACTGCTTTAATTTGCGAATATCAAAGTTCGATTTTCCGAAATCGTCCAACTCATGCAGGCTGAATGTCCGTTCAAAAATCAAGTAATAACGTTTGACATCGGCAGTTCCGTTTGAATTACCGCGAATCCAAAAGATCTGGGCAATGACTACAATCTGCCCTATTGCGTTTTGATACGATAACGCCAGTGCCGACCATGTTGTTCCCGATCTAAGATAGTGGGTGCTTATATCACCTGATACCTCATCCTCTTTTTCTGCCCAGGCTCCGCGTATGTAACTGACGATATTGCGATCCCTGCTTTTACGCTCCGCATCGCGGGCGGCAGCATTGAAATCAATCCAGCGGGGAGGCACGAGCAGCGCGGAAAACGCGTCCAGCAGGGTGGTTTTGCCGGTTCCGGATCCTCCGACAAATAAAAAGCCCTTCGGCGAAATGGGTACGTCGTGGAGCCCGGAGAATGTTCCCCAATTAAAGACCTGGAGTCCGGACATTCGAAATTGTTCGTTTTCAAACAGCATTTGCGCCTGATTTGAATTCATTCTTCTTCCCCCGCAGCCATGCGTTGATAAAGCGCTGTCAGAGCCTGAATTTCCTCTGCGGAGAACAGCAATTTCAGAGTCGGCGACACCTCAAAGCGATCATCGCTGGCGCGAATTCTCTGTATGATGTTGTATTTTTTAATCTTCTCGATTGATGCATAAACGCGCTTGTCAAATCCGGCTCTGTCGGTATTTCCCTGACGATCATACAGACTGAGGTGTTCCACAATATCAGTTTTTGACACAACAGCGCGTCCGCCGTGCGAGGCGGCCTGCGCCAGCTGCTGCCGCAGATAGAGAAGCAATACCGAATCAATAAAAGTCAACTGAGCGCGACGTAGTAATGTCGGTATTTCCAAATCGCCTGAGTCAAACTGCCGGGTAAAGGCAACTTGAAGGTCGCGGTCAATGACTAATTCCAGAAACAAATCGGCAAGGCGCTTGCGAATAACGGCCTCGTCGCGCATTAGTACAGGCCAGAGTTTTGAATGCCTCTGTCCGTCCAGGGACGGGCCGGACAACAGTTGTACCAGCGCGCGCCGCGTATCCAGAGGCAATTCCCCCACATCGCCGGAAAACAGGCCGTCTGCCGTATTTTCAGATTGCTCATTTTCAATACCGCTCAAGGGGTCGATGTCACTGTTTTCAGACCAGCTCATCTATTCGCTCCCGCAGGAAAAATATTTCAGGTATCCGCGCGCTCCGCCTGAGAGCGTCATTGCCAACCCATGAAACAGTTTCCCGGTTTTCTGATTTTATGCCGTACCGGCTGCCCAATGTGATCAAACCTACAACGCTGCCCAGTCCCTGAGCCGCAGGGTATTGTTCAAGCACGTCATGGATTGATGCCTGAGAGAGCTTTTCAAGCGCGCCGCGTACATTTGCCTTGAGGGAACGAAAGTCGATCTCGGACTGGGCAACCAGTTCCGAGACAGAATCCAGATCAATATCAGGAATATCCCCGTCGTACATTCCGCGGGGCAAGGCCTGTATTGACGGATCGTAAGGCACCCATTGAGACAATGACCGGATGCGGCTGCTGGTCAGCACAAGGTCTTTAATTATATTTGTTGTTTTAACTTCGTCCTTGATCGCCATCGCTGCGCGCTGCGCGTCTTTCAAACTTTGATTTAACAGCCGCTGTTCAAGGTACTCGCTGCTTTGAACGAAATGTTTGAGACTGCGGGCAAAGTCTTGCAGAACCGTATGAACTATCCCGCCCTGTTCAAGCAAGTTGCCTGTCATGCGTCTTAGAAAGCGTCTGTCCTTTAATTCCAGCTGATTGACAAACTCGCGGGACATAACATTATCCAGCGCTTGCTCAAGTACCGCCATCTGCTCAGGATCGGTCAGTAAGCGCCAAAACGCCGTGAATGTTCTGCCGGCATCGCTTTCGGAAATCAGGTCAATGCCCGCAAACAGGGAGTCCAGCACTTCGCCCCGGCTGCCTTCATTGTCTACGAGCCGTTCCCTAAGTCCGCGGTTCAATTGGTCAAACTGATCGCGAACGCGGCGAAAGTCTCCTGTCAGCTCATCTGCCAGCGAGATAATCTCCCGTGTCTGTTCCAGCGCTGAAGGGTGCGGGATCACCCGCATCCGGCCCTCTTGAATAGCCTCAATTTCTTTTTCTATGCGCGCCTGCTCTGCCTTCAGCCGGTCGATTCGCCGGGACTTGTCCGTATCGGTATCCTCTGCCAGCTTCACCAGCGCCTGTATCACAAGGGCCAGACGGCTTTCAGTGGCGGCCGAGTGAGGCTGCTCCATACTGGCCAGAAAACGAATCGCTTCGACAGTTGCTGTGGAGAGTTCGTATTCTTCTTCAGCGGCTCCGGCAGGAAAACGCCTTTCCAGACAGCCTTCCGCCAGCCAGTTGGCAATATAGGCTTGAGCGGTTTGAGGAAGATCTTCTCCCTGCGCTCTAAGCGCTTCCAGATCGCGCCCAACCCGTTCATGCAGAATAGACGCAGGCAAGCTTCGCTCACTCTCATAAAGATGCGTTTGCAAAAGCCCAATTACTATTGGGCCATTGGCTGAAGCAAGCAGTCTCCATAGCGGCTCTTTCCGCATTCGGCGGTAGGTCGCAATAAACCTGTCAGCTTTCACAACTGGGCGCGTCCACCAGGCCAGAAAGATCGTCGCTGCCTTTAAAGCGCAGCACGTTCACCATAAAGATGTTAAGCTTGTTTACGATGTTAGGGGGCAGCAGGTTTCCGTCTACTTCTACCGAGAGAATCGGGTAATTGCGCTCTCTTGCCCAGGGAGTAAAGAGTCCTTCGATGACCCTGCCTATGAGGCAGGCGAAGGGGCTGATGTTCACGATGCCCGAATAACCTGCCTCCATCGCGGCGGCGGCTGAACCGGAAGAAACAGCTATTTCCGAGTTGAGTTCCAGGTTCACAAAATGTTCCTGAGTGTATTCCATTATCTTATGCATATCGTGGGGTGTTTCGGGAATAAGTCCTGTGGGCCCCAAAATCGAAATGACTTTTTTCTCTATCGAGTGTTTCCACCAGTCCTCGATTTCCAGAATTCTTAAATCACGCCATGGCTTTGAAAAAAGCCGCCTTCCAGGCTTTCGGAGCTTTAGCAGCTTATTGAGGGCGTACTCCCGAACAAAGTCCAGATAATGTATCCATTCGGAAATACCCGCCACCTTAACCACTATGCCCCTTTCGCTCATGAGTTCGGTAAGTTCCCCAACGGCAAAATCGTCCCGTCTGACGTAAATTTCCCCGACAACAAGCACCTTGGGGCAATCGCTTACTTTCTTTTTTAGCGGTACTTTCTTCAAATCCCTCGCTACATTGGTAAGTTCCTTCCAGAGGTCTTTCGGCTTGTGCTCAACCGCGTGCATGACATTACGCCATGATTTTTCATAGGCCGCTGTCGCCGAAACAGGATCGGCCGCGACTGTCAAAAGCGAGTTTTGTATGTCTTTTAAATAATCCGAAAGCACAAGGCCCTTCCACATTTCCTTTGCGAAGCCCGGCCCCAGTTCGTTGTAAGAGTTGTCCGCCGAAAGAATAAAGACTACTACGTTTTCCAAGCGCAGATCTTTAAAAAGGTTTTCGTAGAAAATGTAATACTGGCCGGTTCTGCATGGGCCTGTGGTAATCGGCACAAAGAGAAGGTAAAGCTCGTCCTTGCGGTACTTCTCGCTCCAGAAAAATTGAAGGGCGCTTCCAAGCACCAGGTGGCTTGGCACGCACTCCTTGCCGGAAGCGTGGGAGCGGGCTATCTGTATGGTTTTTCCGGTTGCCACAGGCAGGGCCTCGGCGTTGATCCCAAAGCTCCGCACGGCGGCTCCCATGTACTCGGTGGAAATAGCGCCCATGTTCGAGAGTAAAATCTTGACCCGCTTATTGCTGCGTATTCTCACCTTCTCGCCGCTTTTTGCGTTGTCAAGCCTGAGCTGATCTTCCGGTGAAGACGCGGACGGATCGTAAACAAACTTCCAGCCGTTGTCAAAACGCTCTGTCTCCAGCTCGCTCTTTTTGGCGCGGTACCCGTCAATGATGTCCAGGAAGGCCTCGACCCTTGTGTCCACGCCTGCGTCGGCAGAATGTGAATCCAGTTCCAGTACTAAAAACGGTTTCTGTCCCATGATCCATTTTAAGTAATGCAGGATGAAAGAATCAGGAGCGCAGGAAAAGTTGGTAACAAAAGTTATATAAACATTATCTTCTTTTTTTAAAAGACTCGCGGCCTTAACATCCTGCTGGCCGTAGTACCAGTACATATTGGAAAATATTTCTTCGTCATCAAAAGGAAGAATATCAAAGGGCACGATAGAATAGCCCCGCGTGGTAAACTTTCGGGGAATTCCCATGTTGGCTTCGGGAGTGAACGCGTTATAGGGCCGTCCCAAAACCGCGATAACCGGGCGGTCAGCTTTGCGTGCATCCTCAAGAGCCTCGATCCCCATTTTCTTTGCCGCCGCTAAATACTCGTTTTGTTTTGCCAGGGCTTTCTCAAAAGCCGCTTTTGTTTCTTCTTCGCCGATGCCGAGTTTCTCGTTCATCACCTGGAAAAGTTCCAGCGCCTTCTCCTCGCCGAACTTAAAACTCACAACAAGCGGGAGCCACTTTTTTTTGTCAACATCGGGAAAAGCTTTTTCGATGTAATAAGGAAGACCCTGCGTTATGGGACAGAAATTAGCGTGAACTTTCTCCTCGTAACTTGGCATATCCCGAAAATGCGGCAATAGCACAAAGTCCGCGCCCTTGTTCAGGCAGTCCTGCACCGCCCCGTGGGCAATCTCCGCGGGAAAACAGTAAGTTGACTCCGCCCTCGCCACGCCTTCGTGCGCCACTTCCGAAGAAAGAAAAGTTTTTATGCCGAGTTCATGGAAGAACCATGAATAAAGCGGGTAGAGGGTGTGGGTTGAAAATGCGCGGGGAATACCTACGGTGTAATTGCGTTTCTTATTTTCACCCAAAGGCGCCGCGTATTCCTCAAAGATCATCTTCTGCCTTTTTTCCACATAGTCAAAGACCGGCACGTCCTTAACCTGTTTTCGCATATTGGTGTACTTGTTGCAGCGTCCGCCAAACATATACTTACGGCTGGCCGATTCCTTAGAGTCTGAAGACGCAATGGACAAGACCTGAATGGGACAGAGATTCTCGCAGGCCTGGCAGGTGAAGACCCTTTCGTAACCTATCTCGCGATTTAGAAGATCATCGATTACTACCGGGCGTTCTTCCAAAAGGCCGTCAGCGTGCTTGCGTTTTGAAAGCAGAGCCACGCCAAAACAGCCCATTAACTCCGGAGAAGGAGGCACAAGTATTTCCTTGTCCAGGAGCATCGCGAAAGCAAGGGGCACCGCGGGGTTTTTCGCCACGCCGCCCTGAAGAAAAATCTTTCCGCCAATAGTACGGTTTCCTACTACGCGGTTAAGGTAATTTGCTACAATTGAGCACACAATCCCCGCGGTTATGTTCTCGCGGCTTGCGCCCTGCTGAACCGCCTTGCGTATGTCGCTGTTGATAAACGCCGAGCAATGCTCCCCGAACTTGAGGGGCGCATCCGCGTTAAGCGCAATGGGGCCTATGTCCTTAGCGCTGTGTATGGAAAGATCCCCCGCGGCGCTTTCCTCCAGGAAAGAGCCGGTACCCGCCGAACAAGCCTCGTTCATGGCGTAGTCGATGGGCACTCCGTTCTTTAGCAAAACGTACTTCGCGTCCTGACCGCCTATCTCAAAAATCGTTTCCACGCCCGAATCGAAGTAGGTGGTTCCCACCGAGTGGGCGATAATCTCGTTGTATACGCCGGGTGTTTCAAGGAACACCCCAAGAATCTCGCGGCTGGAACCGGTGGTTGAAACAAGGCGTATGTCTATGGCTTTGCTGCCGGTATCCGCCACAACCTTGTCCTGTATTATCGCAAGGCACTCTTTGAGGGCCTTCACCGGATCTCCGTGGGTTCTTCCGTAATGGCTCGCGACGATCTCATCGGTCTCCATATCAACGAGACAAGCCTTGGTGGTTGTGGAACCGCCGTCAACTCCCAGAATGTACTTCCGCCCGGATATAACCTTGCCCCCAGCCTTATCAAAACTCCGCACCTTGGATGTCCAGTCACGCAAAGCGCCAAGGGGCGCGAAACGTATCTCGTTGGGTTTAAGGAGTTTCTCCACCGGAGGCAGAGGGGTTCCCGAAGCGGTCGCCAGCACCGCCGCGCCCAGAGCCTCGAAAACAGGCGCGGTCTGGGGGATGATGAATTCTATATTCGGCGCTTTCTCGCGTATAAACCGGATGATGTGGCGGTTCAGCGTAATGCCGCCTGTCAGCACCACCCTGCCTGATGTAACTTTGGCGCGCTTTAAAAAGTCGATGACCTTGACCGCCATTACGTCCGAAAGCGAAAGCACTATATCGTCTTTCGTCGCCTCGCGCTTGTTGAGCCTGTGGGTGCAGTCGCTTTTCATAAACACCGAACAGCGGGTGGAAAGCGGATAAACCTTTGCGCTGTCAGACACTTTTTCAATGTCGTCAAGGGTCATGTCCATGCGGGCAAGCTGCTGCTTAAGAAATTCCCCGGTGCCGGAAGCGCACTTGTTTCCGGAAAAGTTATTGACGATCTTTCCGGATTTATCGAGGGAATAGACGATAAGATCTTCACCCCCCATGCTTACAACCGCGTCCGCCGCGAGGGACAGGGCTTTAAGGGCCGCTTCAACGCAAAGGGGCTCCAAAGTCCCCGCGGCATCGAACATAAAACGGCCCTCGTTGCCCGTTACAAGGGTCGGAATGCCGGACGGCGTCTGTGGCATAAATGCCGAGCCTTCCTCAAGGAGTTTTTTTGCTGCCGCGCCAAAATCCCCCTCATGGGGCGTAGATGAGAACCAAATCGGCCGGCCTTCCTCGGCCAGCACCATTTTCAGGCTTGTTGAGCCAATGTTAATACCAAGTGATTTCATATTTCTTTCTAATATATATAAAATTAGCGGGTTATGCTATACTTTGAACAGCGTAATATTTTTTATGAAGCGGAGTAACCATGAAAGCTAAATTAACCTTGCACAGCGAATTTTCTATAGGAGAAACAGACAAGCGGCTCTTTGGTTCGTTTATTGAACACCTGGGCAGGGCGGTTTACACAGGAATCTATGAGCCGGGGCATCCGCAGGCGGACACAGCCGGTTTCAGAAACGATGTAGCGGATTTGGTAAAAGACCTGGATGTTTCAATAGTCCGTTATCCGGGCGGCAACTTTGTTTCGGGTTACAACTGGGAAGACGGCGTTGGGCCTGCGGAGAAGCGGCCGATGCGGCTTGATCTTGCCTGGGCAACAAAGGAGAGTAACCGCTTCGGCGCCAACGAATTCGCGGCCTGGGCAAAAAAAGTAAATACCGAAGTGATGATGGCGGTAAACCTGGGGACACGCGGCGCGGATGACGCAAGGAACCTTGTCGAGTATTGCAACTTCCCGGGCGGCACTTACTACAGCGATTTGCGCAAAAGCCACGGCGTCAGCGCTCCCCACGGCATTAAACTCTGGTGCCTGGGAAACGAAATGGACGGCCCCTGGCAAATATGCCACCGCACGGCAGCGGAATACGGCAGGGCAGCGACCGAAGCCGCCAAGGTTATGAAGTGGACTGACCCTTCGATTGAGCTTGTGGCTTGCGGCAGCTCTTCCAGTAAAATGTCTACTTTTGGCACTTGGGAAAGCACGGTGCTGGAGCATATGTATGAATACACAGACTATGTTTCACTCCACACCTATTTCGCAAACAGGGAAAACGATGTCCCCAATTTCCTCGGGCGCAGTCTTGAGATGGACAATTTTATTAAGACGGTCGCCGGAATCTGCGATCTTGCGAAGACAAAAAAGAACAGCAAAAAAACCGTCAATCTTTCGTTTGATGAATGGAATGTCTGGTATCACTCAAACAACTCCGACAAAAAAATAGAGAAGTGGACGGAAGCGCCGCCGCTTCTTGAAGACATTTACAATATGGCCGACGCGCTGGCTGTAGGCTGTATGCTCATCACGCTGCTTAAAAACGCAGACCGCGTAAAGATTGCCTGCCTTGCCCAGCTTGTGAATGTTATCGCGCCCATAATGACCGAGAAGGGAGGCGGCGCGTGGCGGCAGACGATCTTCTACCCGTTCAGGGACGTGTCGCGCTATGGGCGCGGGACGGTGCTTCGCTGCCCTGTTACTGTTGACAAGTACGACTCACGCGAATTTAGTGGCGTGCCCTACCTCGAAGCCGTGGGCGTTTACAGCCAGGAAAAAAACGAAATATGCCTATTCGCCGTAAACAGGAATCTGGAAAGCGCCATTAACCTTGAAGCGGAAATCGCGGGCTTTGGAGAAATGAAACTTGCTAAACATAGCGTTCTCTGCTGCGCGGATCTATCAGCCTGCAATTCCGCCGGCGAAGAAAAAGTAAAACCCGTTGTTCAAACGGGCGGCAAAATAGAAGGTAAGTCCGGTTCTCAACGTCTTGAAGTCAGCCTGCCTCCGGCCTCCTGGAACATGATAAAGCTGGAAATTGGGCGCTGAGTGTATTATCGTTAAAACAACGGCTTTTGCCGTTATCCATCAAATTTCAAGGAGAAAATAATGAAAAAATGGGTTTGTTCAGTTTGCGGTTATGTTCACACAGGCGATGAGCCTCCGGCAGCCTGCCCCCAGTGCAAAGCGCCGGCTTCCAAGTTCAGCGAGCAGAAAGCGGGAGGCGGTTTCGCTTCCGAGCATGTGCTTGGGGTAGCCAAGGGCGTGGACGCAGACATTGTAAAAGATTTGCAGGCGCACTTTAACGGCGAATGCTGCGAAGTGGGAATGTACCTTGCAATGGCGCGGGTCGCGTTCCGCGAGGGCTACGGCGAAATCGGCCTTTACTGGGAAAAAGCCGCCTATGAGGAAGCCGAACACGCCGCCAAGTTCGCCGAGCTTTTGGGCGAGGTGGTAACCGACAGCACAAAGAAAAACCTTGAAATGCGGGTCGAGGCAGAGCATGGCGCCTGCGCCGGCAAAACCGACATCGCCAAGAGGGCCAAGGAAAAGGGCCTGGACGCCATTCACGACACAGTTCACGAAATGGCCAGAGACGAAGCCAGGCACTGCGCGGCTTTTAAGGGATTTTTGGCAAGGTATTTTAAGTAAAGACCTAAAAACCTCAGAGCTTGTCCCTAAACAAGAGACGTTTGTTTAGGGATAAGTTCTTAGAGCTTATCCCCAAATAATAATATCTTAAAAATTTTTACCACAAACCACACTAACCAACACGAACTTGCTGTTAGAAAATCATTTTCAACCTTCAAATTCAATGAAATAAGAAGGATCATGAAGGTTTTCCAGAATATCGGAGTGAAGGTTCGTGGTCGTACCGTCCGACCGAAGCCGAAGGCTAGACCGAAGGCCTGCGGTACGCTTCGTGTGGTTCGTGGTAGAATTTTATTTACGGATAAGTTTTAAAAAAACCTGCTTTACCGCCTTTTTTTAGTGGAAAAATATCTGGCTAAATTGTCTTTATTGGTATAGAAGGATACATGCTCCGGACAATAGCAGATTGGCATATAGAATACTTTCCTATGGTTTTCAGGCGTTGCAAGTATATGCTCCGTAAAAGCGCGTATGCCCCTGAAGACGCGGCCCAGGACGTTTTTGTCAACCTTCTTACCTGTAATGAAAAGGCTGACGACATAGCGAAGATTGAAAATGTTGAGGGCCTGCTCTGGACTATCGCAACCAATGTGTGCCTTAACAAGCTCAAGGCAAAAAAATGGAAACAGGGGGAAGACCTCACTATTAATGAAGAAGAAATATATCCTGCCTCAGGCGACGATTACAAGCGGGTGGATGACAATTTGCTTTTGGAAGCCATTTTGGAAGAAGAATCGGAAGAGGTCAGAAGCTATGTCTATATGCATTATTACGACGGGATGGGGTATGTAGAAATAGCAGAAACCGTGGGCAAGTCAAAAACCTGGGTAGGGAAAAAGCTTGCCGCCTTTGGGGAAAGAGCGCGAAAGGTACTGGAGGAGAGCGTAAAATGAATGCAGAAAATTGCGTTTCACAGTTGATGTTAGAACGGTACAATCGGGGCAAAGTTTCCGACAACGAACGAAAATTCGTAGAAGCCGCGCTCGAATCGGATACGGAGCTGCGCTTGTTTTATGAAGAGCTTAAAAAGTCTGACGATGAAATCAGACTTCTTTACCCTTTGGAAAATTTGCCTCAATTAGCCGCCATTAAGGATACTGTCGTGCCAATTCCTGTAATTGAATCTTCTTCGCATAATCGTTTTAGACAAAGATGGTATAGCGCGAAAAGTGTTAAATGGGGATTGGCTACAGCGGCGGCCCTTGTCTGCGTGTTTTTTTCAGTTTTTTATTTTACCAAATGGGGTAGTCTCAATAACACAGAACAATTTCTTCCCACTACCATAGCGTCGTCTCAAACCACCGAACCTTCCTATGATGATAACCTTTTTGGAAAAATGAATTTTGAGTCAATAATAGGATTTTTTCCAATGACAATGAAAGGTGTGGAAGGACAGGTACCGCCGGCGTATAGGGATATGTCAAACTTGTATGGAAAAATTTCACAAGAAGACTTCAATACCAGCGAATTTGATCACCTCACTGACAATCCTTTCATGCGTGTAATTGACAACCCGCTTTCAACATTTTCGATAGATGTCGATACCGCCGGATACTCAATAGCCCGAAGCTATTTAATGAACGGAATGATGCCGCCTAAATCGGCAGTCAGGATAGAAGAACTGATAAATTATTTTGACTACGACTATCCCACTCCTATAGATGGAAAGCCGTTTGCGGTTCATGTTGAAACTGCCGCCGCTCCCTGGAATCCAGATCATCTCCTGGCCCGAATAGCTCTAAAGGGCAAAGAATTCCCGGCCAATGAGCGGCCAAAGGTCAATCTGGTGTTTTTACTGGATGTTTCCGGTTCTATGGATGCGCCGAACAGATTACCTCTGGTAATATCTTCCATGAAGATGCTTGTCAACGAACTGAAGGGGACTGATAAAGTCGCGATTTGTGTTTATGCCGGGGCCGCTGGAACAGTGCTGCCGCCGACAAGCGGAGATAATAAAAACAAAATCCTTGCGGCGCTGGATAAGCTGCAAGCGGGCGGTTCCACAGCGGGGGGAGAGGGAATTCAACTTGCCTACAAGCTAGCGGAAGAGAGCTTTGATCCAAATGCGGTGAACCGCGTTATTCTATGTACCGACGGAGATTTCAATGTGGGCGTTAACAACCGCAGCGATCTGGTAGATATGATTGCCGCCAAGGCCAAGAGCGGCGTATACTTGACCGTTTTGGGATTCGGCATGGACAACTACAGGGACGGAACCTTAAAGCAGCTGGCTTCCAATGGTAACGGGAATTACGGCTATATTGATACCATAGAAGAAGCCAGAAAAATTTTAGTTGAGCAGTTGAGCGGAACGTTGATCACAATTGCCCAGGATGTAAAAATTCAGGTTGAGTTTAATCCCGAAACTGTCGGCGCTTACCGGCTCATAGGCTATGAGAACCGCCTTCTTAATAAGGAAGATTTTAACGACGACACCATAGACGCAGGCGACATAGGCGCGGGGCATACTGTAACCGCTTTTTATGAACTCATACCAAAAGGGGCTGAAGATATGCCCAAAGTCGATCCCCTCAAATACGGATCGCCCGTGGCGCCGCCCGCAGTTTCAAACGGTAACTTAGACGAGCTCTTGACAGTAAAACTCCAGTACAAACTGCCAAAAGAAACCGAAAGCTCTCTCTTAAGTTTTCCGGTTTTAGTGTCCTCGCTTCGTAAAACCGGAGAGGAATCGGGAGATTTCAGATTTGCTTCAGCGGTCGCCGGCTTTGGCATGCTGTTACGCGATAGTCCCTATAAAGGAAACGCCGGCTTTGACAGCATTCTTAATATGGCGCAAAGCTCAATTGGGAATGATCTATCAGGGTATCGGCGGAGTTTCCTGGAATTGGTAAAAAAAGCGCAAGCAAGCGGGAATAGGTGAATATTACATTTGCAGTATAAATTAACCAGAACGCTTTGTCCATAGTCACGCACAGTGAGTAATAACAGCGGTCATTGTATGCCTCGTTCTTTTTTCATTATTTTTCCTATCCTGCGTAACAGATCGTCTTTGTTATAGGGCTTTTTGATATAATCAACCGCTCCTATCTCCTGCGCGTGTTTTATGTCTTTAGGATCGTTTGAAGCTGTGAAAAAAGCTATTGAGGTATCGTGTAAGTCGCCAATTGCTTTTATTCTGGTGTAGGTATTCCACCCGTCCATATCCGGCATTATTAGGTCCAATAATATTAATTGGGGAACAAGACCCTGGTAAAATAAGCCCAGCGCTTCTTTGCCCGATTTAGCGATAGATATGTCATACTCATTCTGCAGCACTGCCTTTACCATTTCAAGATGAATATCGTCATCATCTACTATTAGAATTTTTTGTTTCTCGTTGCCGGCAGAATCATTGAATTTTTTGGTTTCTTGTTTTAAGGCGTCGAAGTTCCGGTTGTTTTCCAGACCCATATCGTTTACATGGTTTACTGAATCTTTTATCTGGTTCACGCCCTTCAGTACCTCGTTCATGCCTTCTACCGCTTCCTGGCTTGTTTTTATGAATTCATCCGTTTCCTTAACCAGAGTCTTGCCTGATTCCGCCATATCATCAGAGCCTTTTTTAACAGAGCGGGTTATATCTCTTAGACGGCTTATGGATTCCAATATTTGCTTTCCGCCTGTTTCCTGTTCCTGCATGGCGTTTAAAATATTTTGTTCATGCTCTGAAACTGTTTTTACACTTGAGTCTATAGCGCCAAAACGGTTCAATACATCATCGGAGGAATTAGTTATGTTGTCTATGGACGCTTTTATTTTCTTCAGCATAGCCGCAGTGGTTTTTGATTGCTGGCTCGATGATTCGGCGAGCTTGCGGATTTCACCGGCGACAACGGCAAACCCCCTTCCGGCTTCTCCGGCGTGAGCCGCCTCAATCGCGGCGTTCATCGAAAGCAGGTTGGTCTGAGCTGCGATATTGTTCATCACAGAATTTATTTCCAAAAGCCCCTCGGAATCATGCGCGATTTCCTGTATTTCCTGCGCGACTGTCTGGAGCCCTGTTTTCCCGTTCTCTGACGCTTCAGTCAAAACACCGACATTTTTACTGTTTTCAGCCAGCGTTTGAGTTACCGAATGAATGTTAGCCGTCATTTCCTCAATAGCCGAAGACGACATATTTACGCTTTCAGTCTGTTCTTCTATCATTTTGTTAAGACTGTCAATATTTGTTTTAATTACCCCTACCGCCTTACCGGCCTCTTCCGCGCCGTTTTCCTGCTTGACCATAAGGTTTTCCATGTTGTCAAGGTTAGATGAAATTTGCAGCACGGCTGTTGAGGTTTTGCCCATATTGGCGGAAAGTTCAAAACTGGTATGGTTAAGCCCGTTGATTTTATATTTTATTGTCCCTACAAGGCTTCTGATTTTTTCCAGGGTCTTATTGAAATAGCCTGACAATTCCCCGATCTCATCTTCGGACTTAACGGCTACTTTTACGGTCAGATCTCCGTCTTTTACTTTTTCCAGAGCCGAGTGGATCGCCCTTATCGGAGAGCTGATTTTTCGCGCGACAAAAAAGACCAATACAAAGACCACTGCCGCAAGCATTACTATACTTAAAATAATCAGACGCCAGATTAAGGTATTTATATCATTAAAGATAACAGATGACGGTATCGTTGATACAAGAATCCAGCCGGTACGAGGTATGGCTAAAGAATAAATAAAAATATTTTTATCAATATTAAGGAATTCGGTCAAGCCCAATACGGATGCGCGGTATTTATCAAGCTTTAACTCTTTAAAGAAATCTTTTTCCATAACCGCGTTAATATCTTCATGGGTAATAAAAAGTCCGTCGGCGTTAATTATATACATTTTCTGCCCCGGAAAATCACTCATTGCGTCAATTATCTCTCTCATGACATTTACCGCAACATCGTCCGCCGATACTCCGATGTCTGCTCCTTCCCCGTCAAAGACCGCCATTGAAAGGGTAATGATAACATCACCGGTATCAGAATCAACATAAGGCTCGGAAAAAACAATTTTGCCTTGCGCTTTCTTGGCATCGGTAAACCAGGAACGTTGGGTATTATCCCAATCGTCATCGGGAATCCATCCTCCGGCAAACGCGGCAAAACCGCCCGGCTTGTTCCACATAAGGTTATTGGTAAAATACAAATCAAGACTGTTGGGTATTATTTCTTTAATGCCGCTTAAATATCCGGCGACCGACTCTGTGGAAACTGTACTTTGCTTAAAAAGATGTGTAATGCCGACAGAGAATTGTTTTAACGCTTCTTCATGCTCTTTTATAAAAGATAATACCATATCCTGTGAACGGGCGACATTAGTCTTTGTATTTAACTTTGTTAAATTGGTAACAATACGGCGAAGGTTATAAATAAACATTACTGATAAAGATACCGTTATAAACATAATCATGAGTAAAGAGACGAGGGTAAATAATTTTGCAAATGATGTCTTTTTTGGTTTCTTCATTAACTTGTCTTGTACAGGTAAAAAATATCAAATAAAAGTAATATAGAATTATCATTTTCGATCATTTCCGGAATTTATCGATGGAAATTCCATTTTTTTTTAAGATTTAATGAACAATTTTGATCATTTCTGCTGCTTTTCAAGAACCGGAGTACACCATTCCATTTGACAATATGTTCCGTCATAAAGCTTATCGTCTATCATCACAAAGTTATTTTTATCATTTACTAAAACATATTTTGCGTTTTCATCTTTGGCAAAATCTCCAATAGCGTTAGACATCATAGACACGACATTCCCGTCAATACCATAGTATCCATGCTGTCCTATATACCGGAATCTGGCGCACATTGAAGTCTCGAAAGTGTAGCCGCAAAGACCGGGCGGCACGTTATTTAAATTTGCTACCTGCACCGAAGGTATATAATCAAAATGCCCTTCTTTCATATTTATGTTACTTGTTAAACCGATAAATACATTGGGATTTACAGTTTCCTTTATTTGCCTGCGTTCATTATCAAAAAATTGCTTTGCCAGTAACGGTTCCGTGGGTAAATCTTTAAATGTTAAATGATGGCATTTACCTATAACATAAAACCGCGGAATCATTACAAAATCGGGCCCGAATAAAATGCCATTATCCAGCCTTCTTTCATCGAAAAGATGAAGCGGCGGTTTGATTTGTAAAACTTGCCTTGTTTTACGCAAATCACCTGGAGTTATTCCAAATTCACGTTTGAAAGCTCTAATATACGACTGTTCATATCCAAAATCGTATTCAAGCGCAATATCAAGAATATTGCCGTCTGTTTCCAATAAATCGTTAAGGCTTGCCGCCAATTTGCGGGAACGTATATAAGCGGCGATGGATTGTTTGAAGGCAAAGCTGAATAGTCTGCGCAAATGGCCTTCCGAAAAATCGTATTTTTTGGAAAGAACAGACGCAGTTGTATTGTTTTTTATGCCGTTTTCAATATCAAGCAATATATTCTCCAGTAAATCATACGGTTTGAGCATTAAACACCAATCCTTTATTTCAATCTCTCCGCCGCCGCGTAATCCTCCGCCGCTTTTGCCCTGTCCCCCTTGCTGTACCAGGCGTTGCCCCGCTGGTTGTACGCGGACCAGTTTTTGGGCTCAAGCCTTATTACCTGGGTGTAGTCGGCGATGCACAGATCCCAGTTCCCAAGCTCTCCGTACGCGTGGGCCCTGTTGAAATAGGCGTCGGCGTAATCGCTCTTATAGCGAATGGCCTGGGTGTAGTCTTCGACAGCCCTTCTAAGCTCTTTTCTTTGGGCAAACAGAAAACCCCGGTAATTGTAAACTTCCGCGTAAGAACTTTTAAGGCTGATTGCGCGGGTGTAATCTTCTATTGCCCTGCTCACATCGCCTTTTCTCCGGTAAGCGTTGCCGCGCGAGGCGTAAGCTTCCGCGTAATCGGCTTTTAAGGAGATAGAGCGGTTGTATTCGGCAATTGCCTTGTCGTAATCGCTATCACGGTAATATTTTTCCCCGCCAAGAAAAGCAACGTAATACGGGGCCATCCCCATGCTCTCCATTGCTTCGCGGTTCACCCTCTGGTAACTTGCAGGGTTAAGCTCGGAAATGTTTATCCCGCCCGGGAGCCTTCCGCCCTGACCGTACAAACCGGAAAAGTCTCCCGCCAAATACGGCACGGTGTAACTAAAAATCACCCAGCGGCTTTCTTTCTTGCGCAGCTCTACCGTGCGGGTTTCCTTGTAGCCGTTTCTGTAAGTTAAGTCGATTATGTAGCGTCCCGCCGGTAGGACGCGGATCATGGTATCGCCAAACGCAAGCGGGACGGGAGTTTTGTCCACCTGATCGATCCTGAGCATCCCGGAGCTCATCGCCTGAAACTTTAGTTCTCCGGTGTTAATAAAGGGGTCAATTATTCTGAAATCTTCTATGGGGAGAAAAACCAGACCCCCCTGTCCTTCAGCCTCCTGAAAACTCATCGCCGCGTAAGAGAGGAGCTCTTCCGCGTATAAATATTTTATTCCCTGCCCGGTCATGGCGAAACCCGAGTTAAGTCCATCTGCGATAAAACCAAGAAGAGAGCTCTCGCTGCCGGAATTAAAAGAAGCGGCAATGGCTTTTGGCCCCAGCCTTCCGACGAATCTCCGTAGGGCGGTATCCATTTTCGCGCGCGGCAAATCAGAATCCAGTTCCATAAGCAAAAGAAGGGAGTCAGAAGGGACGCTTAATATGGAGGCAAGAATTTCTTCTCCTGTTATCCGGCTTTCATTTTCGCCTGATATTCTTGGAGCAATACTGAGATTCCCCAGAAGGTCAGAGAAGCCTGCGCCTCGCAGACAGATAACAAGCACATCGTCTTTTTTGGTCTGAGCGCAAAGCCCCGCGCAGGCGGCAATGAAGCCTGCCCGGGAAAAATCTTTGCCAAAAAGATTTATCACTTCCACATCGGAATAAAGATCCCCTTCACTCTGGAGCAAAAAGATTTCTGCCAGCTCTTCTGAGTCTTTCTCACCTTCGGCGGGAGCAGCAATAAGCGCCCTGAGAACCGGCGCTGCCTGAGCCTGAACCTGAACGGAAGAAACCTGCGCAGAAGGGAGCTTTAGCCAGGAGCGCTCTGATTCAACGGTATAAGATTTATTAAAGGCGGAAACTCCTATTTCATGAAAAGAAGTATCGATACTTACGTTGATCTCGTAACAAGTCTTACCCTTCTCCGAGTATTTTTTTATCGCCTCGTTTTTCACGTCAAAAAAGCCGGAGGGAATTTCAAGCGGAAATTCCGCCTCACCCGCGCGGCGGTAGAGGGCAACGTAAGAGGCGCCTCCTTTTTCCTCGGTTATTTTTATCTTCAGCTCCCCTGCGGCCTCGTCAAAAGAAAGAGACACAAGCGGGGGGAGCTGTTCTTTCTTAAAAAGATCCGTCAAGGTAAAAGGCAGGCTGGAAATTGTCTCTTTATTAACCAACGAGGCAAAAAGATCCGGCCTGTAAAGCGCGCCTGAAAGCCTGTCCAGCCGGCAACGGCTCTTGCCAACTTCCAGTGCGACAAGGGCTGCGCCATGGGATGATGCGTTGTAAAAACCTTCGGGCGTAATACACAGCCATTCGTCCGATTGGCTGAAAAAATAATACCTTGCTATCTCTTTTCCCGCGGCGCTGTCCGCCATGCAAATGGCGCCGTCCGCAACGGTGAAAGATTTTCCGCTGATGCCGACCTTTTCCCCGCCCCCGATGCTTGCCGTGTTTTCAGACAGCGGATACGTCACGCTTTTCCCGCTTTCTGAAAGGGAAACCAGCTCTGCCTCGCTGTTAAAAACAAGCGAACTTATTTTTTCCTCGCAAGGAAAGACAGCCAGCGGCCTGCCGCTAAAAATATCCACCACCCTTATAAAGCCGTCATCGCCGGCAAAGGCAAAATAAGGCGCGTTCGGGGAATCGCCGTCAGGCCAGGCAAGGGCGGTGATTGCCGGAAGCGCAACGCCCGGTTCAAGCAATACGCGGTAACTCTCTTTCTTTGCCCCGGCACAGCTTGCACAAATAATCGCAGCGCAGATGGTCAAGAGAAAATAAACTCTCGCCAAGGCGCGAAGGCGCGAAGAGTTAGAGGTGATTAGTAAACCTGAGCTTCTTTCTTGCGTAATCTTCTTAAGAATATATATGAAAAAATATGTTGTAGACGCAGAACGAGCTAATAAAACTTCGCTCTTTGCGCCTCTGCGCCTTTGCGTGAGATTTTTTGAAATGATTTTTTTAAGTTTATTGTGTCGCACTTGCATAAGGCCTCTTTTGCAGCCGCGTTAAAAACATAAGGGCAGCGATCAATAAAACCGCGTAAAAAACAGCGCTCCTGTAGCCCCAGGCCGGCCCGATTATACGGTTGATTAAACCCATTGTGAATTGTATGCCGCTGTTTATTAAGCCCGCGATAACAATAATGGCGCTGGTCATTACCGCCGAATCCTGGCCGAAATAGACCATTGCCGCCGCCAAAAGCGTAGGCCAGAATGTGGCGACAAAGAAACCCAGGGCCGGAAGGATGTAAATCCCCTTGCCGCCAAGAATAAAACCTACAAAAAAAATTAAAACCGACGCAGAGGCCGCGATTAAAAGACAGCGCATATACCCGATTCTTTCAATTATAAAACCGCTTATAAGACGGGATACAGTAAAAAAGATATAAAAGTTTGAAACAAAAACAGCGCCTTTGGTTTCCGCGCTCAGGTTATAAACATCCTGAAAGTAAAGCCCCGCCCAGTTTGTGGAACACAGTTCCACCCCCAGCATTAAGCCCAGCGTCGCGGCAAAACCCCAAACCATAGGCGTTTTTAGGGCGGTAAAAAAAGTGGCTTTTTTTATACCTGCTTTACCGGAGCCTTCGGCTTTGGGAAAGCGTATAAAAATTGACGGAATAAACAGGACAAGCACCAGGGGAATAAAGAAAAGATATATCATGCGCCAGTTCATGGCGGACGCGACGTAGCCTGCGGCAAGCGGACTCAGGATGGAACCCGCGCCGTAAAAAAAATGCATAAGACTGAAAAACAGCGCCGCTTTTGCGGTAAAGATCTGCGTAGCCAGAGCGTTGGCGCTTACCTCAAAAAGACCGAAAGCCGCTGAAACGGAAAAAAGCGCCGCCGCGACAGGCAAAAAACCCGGCAAAGAAAACGCGCCTGCGAGTCCCAAGAGCATGAAAACAGAGCCCAGGGCAAAAGTCTTTTTTACCCCCCAGCTCCCGATAAGAATTCCCCCCACAATGCAAAACAAAACATAAGAAAGGGACAAGGCAGAAACCATCATCCCCTGGTGTTCATAAGAAACATTAAAATTCAATTTTATGAGCGGATATGTAACCCCTTTTACATTTTCAATAAGGCCGAAAAGAAACATGATTATAAAAAGAAAAATAAAAAGCAGAAGGTACTTCGGCCTTTGCACTAATTAAGCTCCTATTTCATTCAATTGCTTCTGTGAGGCAAGGGCGCTTTCTATACGCGCGCAAAGCTCCGCAAGGCCGTCGCCCTTTAGCGCCGATACCGCAATACTCTCCGGATAGCGGTTTAAAAATGTTTGTATAGTTTCAACTCTATCAGCTTTATTCAGAACCGTGATCATCGGGATTTCTCCGGCGTTAAGCTCTCTTAAAACAGACAGGGTGGTTTCATACTGAATTTCAGAATCAATATCCGAGGCGTCAAGGACATTCAGGATAAGAGCGGCGCGGCTTGCTTCTTCCAGGGTTGAACGAAAGGCTTTTATAAGGCTGTGGGGAAGCCGCCTTATAAAGCCGACCGTATCAACAAGTAGGACTTCCATACCCAGAGGAAGATGCAGCCTGCGTGAAGTGGAATCCAGGGTGGCAAAGAGCTTATCCTCCGCCAAAACTCCCGCGCCGGTGAGCGCGTTGAGAATCGATGATTTTCCGGCGTTTGTATAGCCGACCAGGGCGCAGACCGGAATGCCGCTGCGTTCGCGCTTCTTTCTCTGAACCTGCCTTTGGCGCTTTAAGTGTTCCAGTTCGTCCTCAAGCTGGTGGATACGCTTTTCCACGCGCCGCCTGTCTGTCTCAAGCCTGGCTTCGCCTGAACCCCTGGTACCGTAGCGGCCGCCTCGTTGCCTTGAAAGATCGATGTACTTATGCTGGAGCCTTGGCAGGGAATAGATCAGCTCCGCGAGGCGCACCTGAAGCTCCGCCTCGCGTGTGCTGGCGCGGCCGGCAAAGATTTGAATTATCAGCTCCTGGCGGTCTACTACAGGGATTCCGCTTAATTCCTCCCAGTTACGCTGCTGGGACGGGCTTACTTCCCTGTCGAAAACAATGCAGTCAACCTCCAATTCTTTAGCTTTTTGCGCCAATTCTTCGGCTTTTCCGCTTCCCATGCCGTACTTGGCATGGTTTTCCCTTAGATGAACCGTTTCCGTTGACGCGATTTCCAAACCCAGGGTATCAGTTAAATGCGAAAGTTCTTTCAGGAGAGAATCCGCCTCGGAAGCACGCATTTTTTCATCTCTGATGCCAACCAATAAAGCGCGCTTGCGTTTTTCTCCGGTATCAACCATTTTTTCCATTGCTTCTTTATAACATAATATACCGGCTTTACCAAACCCTCACATCCCCTTTCGGTTTTGTAACTTTGACATTTTCTCCGCTTGGTTCAATGACAAAAAGCCCATTTCTCAGGGCATATTCTCTGGTAGATTCGTCTGTTATCGTGGCTGCCATTGCTCCCATGAACTGTCTTTTGTCGTTATGTTCATCGGCGTATTTCCGTATCTTTTCCATACGTACAAGGTGTTCGTCTATGTCCGCTTGCCGTAGTGTTGTTTTTACTTCTACCGCAACCGCCTGTTCTCCGTTTTCAAGCATACCGTCAATTTGGGCGTAGACGCCTTCGGCAAATTTATAAGTGGCTATGCGGTTAAAGGAATAGCCTAATTTTTTAAATTTTTGGGGCAGATCGGGAGTCATTATATGTTCAACAAGGGAACCCAATGTATTGCTCAAGCCCCCTATGGCTTTATTGAGCGTTTTTTCTGTTTCCTTATGAGCTTTATGGACTTCCTCAAGAGATTTGTTGAGCCTTTTCTCTGTTTCCTTATGCAATTCTTGAAGCTCTCTGAAACCTTCCTGTATATCGTCCCAGGTTAGTTTTTTGGCGGTTTTTTTAACCGTCTTTTTAGCAGGTTTTTTCACGGATACTTTTGCCGGCATATTTTTCCTCGCTTAAAATAGTATGTAAATAATGTGATTCTGTAAAGAACAATCCAAATATTGGTTTATCCTATATACTGCGCGGGGATGCAGTTTGCTTTGATTTTTTGAGAAAAAACTGATGATTACTGATTGGACTTGTTCGGACTTTAGCCCGCATATTGATATAAGGCCGTGAAAGCAGCCTGCGCTCCTGTGGAGAAAACCGAAGCGCAGGCCGCCTTGCGATGCCGCTGGTTTTATTGAAATAACCACGGAGAATCTATGAGTCCCCGTGGTTATATTCTTCCTTAAAGTCTTGCGCTCGTTACCGTTGCGTTACCAAGCTCATTTAAGGCTCTTTGTAATTTCGCCGACCTTCAAGCTGCCCTTTTCTCTTGTTGCCTGCTTAAAATTGTAAACCCCATCTATTGTGCTTTCACCCGCAAACCATTTTAAGTTATTCATAATTTCATCATACCTTGTACTTGCGGTTGAATCCTGGCTTTTGCTCAAAATAACCGTCAAAACTTTGAAGCTTTTTTGCGAAGTTTCGGCATCTGGCACCCTTTCTCCTTTTTCGCTAATTATCTGATTAATTGTATATGAAGTTTTACCGGTTGCTTTAAAAGACCCAATTTTTCCAGAGGAGCCTCTACTTAAACCGGTGTAAATATCTAGCCGGAAATCATTAGGAAGCTCGTTCGCTCCTATCATGCCCATCAGGTACAATTCAATGTCCGAATATGGAATACTGTTGCCGCCATTGGCATTTTCTCCAAAACCGTCCGTGTAAGTTCCGTCCATACTGCCTTGATATTCGGTGGTGCCACCGGAAGACGAGAGTTCCTTGACATGCTTAAACCCGCCTAATTGGCCGCCGGCGTTGCTTACGCCCCAGTGGCTTTCAACGCTGGTAGTGCAAATATACGCGGCCCAATTATGGGCTATCTCATGAAGAGCCGGCCCCCGTAGAATCGCATCGTGAAAGGGGAAATACATCACAGACTTTAAATATCCTGCAGAACCATAAGAAGAATTATTATTATAAAGTTCTTTGCCTAACCCTTTAACATTGTTGCTTACTCCCAAGTTTACCCCAGCAAACCCCAACGCACTGGATATAGTACTGTCTTCTTTAGTGTTTAAAACAAAAAAGATAAAGTCAAAATCATCTTTGAATTCTGCATAAACTTTATTTGAAATTTGTCGCAACACTTGACCAAAATCCTTGGATGTTACTTTGGACCATTCAATTGCGTCTAATCTTGCTTCAATGGCAAAATCCTTATAGCTAGGGTTTTCCAAAACCAAATCAATACCAGGCCTCTCAAATACCGCCTGAACCTTATAGTGGCTATTCAGCGATAAAGTCAACGTGTTACCGTTATGGCTCTGGTTATTCACCAGCCAATATAGTAATTCGCAATCTGCCTCCGGAGTTGCCGTGAACGTGATTGAACCGCCGGAGTAAAGGCCGTCGGCATTAGGCGCGAGCGCTGATGATAATTCGGCTTTGCCCAGCGCGCTGTTGTTCACCGACAACTCAACGAGATACCCGTTGCTTGCCGCGCCCTGTACCGCTCCTGCCGCCGCGCCGGTTGTTATGGGATTGTCATAAAAATCAACGGCGGGGTAACCTGCCGGTATTGATGAAATAACATTAGCCGCCTCGCTGCCGGAAAGGAGCTTAAAGTTCGAAGGCAATACCGGTATGCTGCTGATAGTTTTATCGGTACTTTGTCCGGCCCAGCCGCTCTGACCGAAACCGGTACCCAGAGGAACATCAACCACGTTGTACCCATAGGATGTTACCGTCCCGCCGTAAAGCTCATACGCAAGCGGCAAGTTGTTAACAGTGGCAGTGTTCCCGTAGAATAGGTTTCCCGTAAGGGTTACTGAACCCGGATGGCCTGCACAAATCACCTTGCCTGAATTTCCTGAGTTGTTATAGAACGTAGAGCCTTTAATGTTCATAGTTCCGGAAAAACAAGTAATAGCTGGATAATTGCTGTTCACGACATTCGAAAATATGCAGGACTCAATGTTTATTATTGAATTATCAGAACCAAAATAAGTTGTGATTGCAGGTACTTTTATATCTTTGAAATGAACACGTCTGATAGTTGCCTCAACGTCGGCCTGGAAATAGAATACCGGCTTTTTATAATCACCATCTGACCATGATGCCGTAATGGTTACGCCGTTCCCTTCCAGAACAAATTTCTTTGGACTTAATATGTAAATCTGTGATGATGTCAACTGAATAGTTGTTACGAGGCTTCTATCAACAACAATCGTACCGCCGTTTGGCACGTTCTGTATGGCCTGGCGCAGGCTTCCAGACCCTGAGTCCCCGCCGTTTGTTACCGTGATTACCACATTGGGAGTTGCTACTTGCAGAGGTGTGCTTGCTGCACCCGCAATGTAATTAGCGTTTTCTTTTGATCTTGCAAATATGTAATAGGTGGTGTTTGCCACAAGGTTACTGAAGGTTGTACTGTCTTGCCAGCCGAATACGGGAGTGGTGGCTGCAATATTTATGGCGTATTCGACGGTTTGCCCATTGCCGGGCGCGGCAACGGCATTGATTGTGATGCTGCTGTTGGTTAAAGACGATGTCCCTGTCGGGGCGTTGACCGCCGCGCCGGGGCCTTTTAAAAGATCAGTGTCCAGAAAATTCTTTGTGTATTCAGTAAGCAATGCAGGATAAACGTGCAATGCCTCGCTGATGCCCCCATAAAGCCCATTTTTTTCAACAAGAACTGTCAACAGGTAAGAGCCTGAGTCTAATTGAAGCGTCTGGGTTTTGCCGCTCCCCTGAGTTGATGGGCTTAATGCAATATCACTCAGACCAGGCCACTTCTTAAGGTAAATTTCGGGAGTTGCGCCTGCCGGATAGGTAATTGTATAGGTGAGTTTCCCTTGCACTCCTGTGTTAACTTCGGCAAGGTAAACCAATACAGGCCCATTGCTGCCGGAGCCAATTGTAAATTGTGACGACACGCCGCTTGCCACCAGGGTATAAGGTTCCGCGGCGCCAATGTAAGCTTCTACTTTAACCGTGTAATTGCCGACTTCCAGAGTAAAATACCCATCTATAGTAGGGGCTGCCACTTTGGCTGTTCCGCCTGTTTTGGTAAAGGTATATACATATTTATCAAAAACCTTTGGAGGCACTATGGTTCGCGCTTCTTTTCCCGCTATTTGGATGCTAATTGTCCCATAACCATTTCCAGCAGGATTCATTCCGTCAGTAAGGCCTGTTTCGAAATAACCGGAGGGTTCTTTGCAAACTGTAAAAAACATCACGCAAATAAGCGCTGTCCCTAATGCCATGCTATATTTCAGAGTTTTAATTCCGTTTTTCATTCTTATATCCTCCTTATTGAACCGTAAATGAACCTAACAGCGTACCGTCGCTTATGCTATTCATTGTGCCACGCAGCCAGTAAACCAGCGCGTTACTGCCGTTCCATGCGGTGTTTGGGGAAAAGGCCGGACTTGGCGGCTTGCTAGTGTAATACGCAATGAATGAATTCTCGTCTTGATATTCCCCTGCAACCCAATAAAACTGGACGACAGCGCCAAGCATGACATCGAAAGTATATTTATTGGTATACCCTGTTTGTACTTTTATATTAGCAGCAATATCAACTCCGTTTACATTGATTCTCAATGCGCCATTGCCGTCCCAGCCATCACCTCTAGAATCATACATATCTATGGTAACTGAACGTGTTCCAAGTACCGTGATAATGATGTTGGTGTTATACAGCTTGCTGTCCTTTTCAACAAACAAGCCTACGATATGCTTTCCTGGTGTCGTACTTGAGAAGCTATACGTATCTCCGCTCTGTCCTGTATTAACACCATTTAAATGCCATTGCCTGACAATATAGCCCGGACTCTGGGCGGTTATTGTGAGTGTCGCTCCGGCGGCTATAGTAACCGCGTTACCGCTTGTCGTAACAAGGCTGCCGTGTTCATTAACCCAGTAATATTCGATACCTTTCAAAATGGCTGGCCCAGCAGCAAAGATAGATACTGTCTTTGGTGAACCGCTTACGTTATAACCTGCCGGGCTGGAAACCGCCACACTCAAATTCCCGCCTGAAGTAAAGCCGCTGATCGGCAGGATGTAAGTCGGCCCGGAACCGCTAAGGGTTCCTTTGCTTACGTTTGAGACTCCGCTTAAGTTTATGTCGCTGGCGCTAAGGCCGGTGATAGACTGGCTAAATGTCAGTGTCAACTGTGTGGTGGTTTGGGTCGAAGAGCCGTCGGCAGTAACGCTGTTTAAGGTAACAGCAAACGGTTTCACAGTTACCGCGCAGGTCGCTGTTTTACCGCCATCCTGAGTGGAAACAGTTATGGTCGCGGTTCCGCCGCCAACGGCGGTTACAACACCGTTATTTACTGTCGCCACACCGCTATCGCTGGTACTCCATGTTACTGTTTTGTTTGCGGCATCGCTGGGCGCTACTGTTGCGGTGAGGGTTCCGGTTGAACCGCCCACGGTCAGGTTAAGGGTGTTTGGAGCCAGAGTAACGCCTGTTACGGCGACATTGGTGAAAGTGAAGTCGCCTGGGCCTTTCTCGGTGGAGCCGTCGTTAAAGGTGATACTGCCGGTTGAAATGTTGGTTATCTGCGTCCCGCTGACGGTAATAGTAATTACCGGTGCGTCTTTGTAGGAAGGCTGGGCGCTGAGTATGCTTCCGGTAATGTTCACCAGTTTTCCGGAACTGGTTTTTTCAGTATTGGCTCTATTAACTGTAAGGGTGAATTTATCGCCTACGGCATGGGCTGCTTTTGCGGCGGCGGGGTACACAGTTAAGGTGTAAGTTGCGCCGTTAACCGTTCCAGTATAGATTCCCGAGGGTACGCTGGGAGTATCTGTAGGAGTGCCGCCGGGTTCATTGACAGGTTTCATGATGTCACAAGAAGCCAAATTAAGTGTAATTATCGCCGCTATGGCGATATACACTAAAAACCTGAGTTTACTCTTCATAAGACACTCCTTCTAACCGTAATAATTCTATAAAAATGGTTTCTGACATCACCTTATATTCCTATCGGCAATGTCAATCTTAAGATAGTGCGCCATAATAGAAATATCGACATAGTTTATCATACGCTAAAAGCAAATTATTGTCTAGTATAGCTATACCTTGGCTTATGGCAAATAGCATGAATAATACACCAGCTATTAGCATATAACTATGACTTTGACTTTGAAGCAAATTTTCATTCAAAACCTCAAGGAATTCCGCAAGAAAGAAGGCATATCCCAAATGAAACTGGCCGAGTACTGCGGTACTTCTGCCAGTTATATTGGAGAAATTGAAATAGGCCGGAAATTCCCTTCTACGGAGATGATAGAGAAAATTGCAAAAATTTTAAGGATTGAACCTTACCTTTTTTTCAAAAGCCTGACAGAGAATAGCATTTTAACCAATATAGATAATCAAAAACCAAGATTGCCATATTCATCAAAAAAGCAACTTCAAAAACAAGTTAAATCCTATATTAAAAGGCAGATTAACCTGTCCACGAGCGAAACATTGAGACAAATACTTAGCGATGTAAATGAAATTATTGAAAAATATTGATATTTGCCGCTTAAGCTGATGATGTTAAGACAGACTCTAAATACCTATACACAAATTGCCGATATAATAGAAGGATCTAAATAGTGTTAACATCGCGGAAGATACTATTCAGTTTATTAATTACGATTATACTCTTTACCGCTTTTACGGTTTTTGCCTTTATCGGCCTGTTCGACCTGATAGAAACCCACTTTTACAATCCTTCCATCACCGCCCACATGACCGGCGAAAATAACCGGAACGCCAAAATTGTGGAGGAATTCTTCAAGGCCATTGAAAACCGCCTGTCAGACACTTTAAAAACAGACGCTGTGCGGCGCAGTTTAATGTACGATCAGAACCAGGAGGATTTTTCCGCCCTTTACAGCACTTTCAGCCTCCTTGGGAATTCTTTCGGCAAAATTCAATGGGTCCGCCTTATTGATTCCAGCGGAAAAAGGCTTTATTTTTCCACATACGGTCTGGACATAATAAATCACGATTACGAAAGTCCCGTTTACCAAAATTACAATGATCCGGATCTCCCATACAACTTGATTGCGGTTCAAAACGGAGGAGCGCCGAGATACACTCTTGACGGTAAATCGGGAAGAATCCTTTTTTCTTTCGCATTGTACGATTCTTTTGATATTTACTGCGGTACTGCCTTATTTTCCCTCGCTCTGGATACCGTATTGGAAAAGCTTTTCATAGAAGGAAGAGTAATATCCGGTTATGAAATAATGCTGGTTCAAAACCCGCCCGGAATGGTTTTTCGCGTCATGACCGGCGGCGAAAACGTTATGTCCGGCCAAATTTCATCAGCCTGGGAAACAACGGGGTTAAAACCGGCCAGGATCACTTCTTCTGATTCAAACATCCCTTTTATCCTCATTTCAACCAAAATATCCCAGGATTTATTTGTTGGAAGCCTGATTAAAGAAGAATTGTACCTGTTCCCGTGGAACATGAAGCTCCTTCTCCTGGTTTCTTTCTTTTTAACAATGTTCCTTAGTATTTTCCTGTTATTCAGCCTTAAACAAGATCCGGTTACAATAATTCAAAGCCGGCTGAAACGCCTGCAAGTAGCGCTTTTAGAACAGTTTTACGAATCAAAGAGCGAGGAAGACTGGAGCCGCTGGAAAAGGGAAATGGATCATCGCAAGGGTGAAATAAACGTTCTCTTAAAACAGGATATCAAGCCCGTTTCCGCCGGCCTTAATAAAGAGATTGATAACCTCATCAATAAATCCTGGGGCGAGTTTCTTTCTTTGCTGGGACGCAGGGAGCCTGGTTTTGATGCGGAAAAACTAAGAGCCGCTTTAAACAGCATGTTGGCCGCTCTCCCAAAAGCAGGCAGGGATATGCTTACAGGCGTCGATACGCCGCAGCCAAAAAAGGCAAAGACCGGTCTTTTGGGAAGGGCGTCGGCAATAGTCAAAGAAATAGAAGAAACCGAGCCGGTTGAAGAGCTTGAGGAACTTGAAGAACTCGAAGAGCCTGAAGAAATTGAAGAACTTGAGGAACTCGAAGAGTTCCAGGAAGTTGAAGAGTTTGACAGCAAAGAAATCGCCGAAGAGCCGCCTCCCACCCCTGAGCCTCCCAGCGTGGATCTTGACGCTTTGGCGAGTGAAATTGAATTTGGCTCTGAACCGGCCGAGGAATCAGCATCTGACGATTCTATGGACGATTCCATCGAACATGATTTGGAAATAGTATCTCCCTTCGCCGCCATGCTCGATGGTTTTACAGATACCGTTGATTACGGTATTGCGCCTATTGGCGATGAAACCCTGGAAGTTCTTCGTGAAGGGCAAAGCCAGAAGGTCAAGGGCAATGTTATAAAAGAAAAGGAAGGCATTCCTTTTGTCAGCGCGGACGCGCTTAACCCGAATGAAGAAGATGAATTTATTAACCAGGAGTTTAAGACCCTGGTGGACTCGGTTATAAAAGACTAGAGCTTATCCCTAAATGAAATTCTACCACGAACCACACGAAAAACACGAACTTGTAGTACCCAAATTGTCATTGTTCGTGTTGGTTAGTGTGGTTAGTGGTAAAACAAATAAAAAAAATTCTTAGTCCACAACATAAATCGGCCCGATTGCCCTATAACTGGGCTCGCCGTTATCCTTTTGTTCAGTCTTTTTCCTGTCGTATCTAAGACGGAACTGCAGGGTCATGCCCGCCGCTAATTCTTCAGGCTTTTTATTCACAACATCGGAGTAAAAAAAATAAAAGTTGTTGTATTCAACATCCCGTATCCAGCCGCCGGTACCATTAAGGGATAAAATGGTAGAAATGCGCTCCTGAGCCATTTCGGCTTCTGTCAGAGCCCTTCGCTTTGAAAAGCCGGTAGCGGCCGGCTGGGCCGGCGGCAAAGAAGAAACTGGCGGAGGGAAAGGGGAAACTTGAGCCGGAAAAGGGCTGATAGGCGGCTGTACGGCGGCGGCAGGAACCGGGCTTACCGCCTGAAAACTTGCCTGATTCGGGGGTTCAATTTGCCGGGGCTCAAAAAGCCCCAAAATGACAGGGTTTTTCAGGTTCAGCCTGTCGTCAATCACATTGGCCATTTGAATAGGGTATTTTACCTCTTCCAAAAGATCCTGGGAGGTCATCGTAACATCCCCGTTGACGCACTCAAAATCCCAACTGAGAAGCATCACATCTATCGGCGAGCTAATTGTTTGGAGTTCCCTTACCAGGGGCAAATAGTCCCCGTCCCCGGCTATCAGCACCAAAATATCAAAGGTTTTAGCCGAAGCTTTCTTGTAAGCGTCCAGGGCAAGCGACACGTCAATACCTTTCTCTTTTAGTTCGTTATTGGCGCTCCTTATTAATGGGAGATAATGGAGATTCACCCCCTCTTTGGTAAGGGCATCCTCAAAGAAGCGCTCACCCACTATCGCCTTTTCGTTCCCGCTTTTTATCGACCGGCCCCTGAAATAATGGGCCTCCACAACCTTGCAATCCTCGGCGTCAGCGTCAAGCCTTCCGGCCACTTCATTAGCGATATAATTATGCAAACCCTGGATACTTATACGCGCCTGTCTGGGGTGATCAAACTTGTAGTAATTGCTAACCTTATAAAAATAGTGCCCGTCGTAATAAATCCCTATTCTTATAGATTTCTTCTTTTTTAATGCCATCTTTTCCTCAATCTTTTCTAATTTCAAAATAAACTTTATTTCGATTTGCCTAAAACTGCTAGTATTCTAAAGACAAAGTAAAATAATGTCCATATCCCGATAAAGGGTATAATCATGGTAACAGCATTTACCTTATAGCAGTATAAACCAGCCGGAGAGGGCGCTGGGGGCTAGCGGAAACGCTTGTAGAATCCGCCTTCGCAACCGCCCAGTGCCTGGTTTACAATATGAGGTGGATAAAAACACCAGCGTTCGGCGTATAAAATAGGCACTGGGCATTTTTTACACTTTAAGGCTAACCTTTTTTCGCCCGTTTACTACGGCGGAGAATTCCAAATGTTTCCGCTAGCCCCCAGCGCCCTCTCCGGCTAGCCCATGCGGCATAAGACAACAGCATATACCCTGTCCGTTTTATAGCAGGAATAAAATGGCAAAGAGGACAGCGCGGGGCTTCCAAAAAATTATGGGGTTCTCCGGCGGAACAGTGCTAAAAAGCCTACAGCTTTTTAGCTTAGAGTTTGCTACGCAAACTCCATACATTAATCCCAAGATTTTCACATGGGCTGTTTAGTCCGGGTTCACCCATCTGTTTTGGACAGACCTGCGCTGTCCCCTTTATCAATTTACTCACTATTGGTATACAGATAAAAAAGTAAATGCTGTTGTCTTTAGGCTATAATGAATTAACAAAATAAGCTAAGCTTGCAGTATATGGGAATTATTGGGGCCCTTTTCAATATCTTAGGCGGCCTTTGCCTCTTCCTTTACGGGATGAAGGTTATGAGCGACGGGATTCAGCAGGGCGCCGGCGATGGGTTCAGGCGGGCGCTTAATTTTATGACCAGGAACCGCGTCGCAGGCGTTATAACCGGCGCTGTGGTTACAGGCATTATTCAGTCCTCATCGGCGGTTACGGTCATGGTGGTTTCCTTTGTGAACGCCGGCCTGTTAACGCTTACCCAGTCCATAGGGGTAATAATGGGGGCCAATATCGGAACCACTGTAACCGCGTGGATAGTCTCCCTTATTGGTTTTTCCATGAAAATATCGCTTCTGGCCCTGCCCGCGGTTGGCATTGGTTTTGTCTTCACGATTATAAAGTGGAAGTACCGCGTTTTAGGCGAGGCGATGCTGGGTTTCGGCCTGCTCTTTTTGGGCCTGGATTTTCTGACCAGATCCATGCCGGAGCTTGGGGACAGTTTCAACTTCATTACAATGGCTTCAGGTCATGGGTTTTTATCTTCTCTTATAGGCATGGCCGCAGGGCTTGTGATAACCCTGCTCGTTCACTCATCAAGCGCCTCTACCGCCGTAGTAATCACAATGGCCTTTAACGGCATTATCAATTACGAAATGTCAGCGGCAATGATCCTGGGGGCAAACATCGGCACGACCATCGACGCGGCTCTGGCCTCCATCGGAACAAAAACCGCGGCAAGGCAGGCGGCCCTGGTTCACGTTTTATTTAATGTAATCGGAACCTGCTGGGCGATTCCTTTATTAAGACCGCTTCTGGCTCTGGTGAACATCGTTACTCCCGGAACCATGACCGGCGCATTCCAGGATCCTATGGTTCCCACCCATCTTGCCATGCTTCATACGGTTTTTAATTTAATAAATACCGTTATATTTCTGCCCTTTGTAAAGCAATTTGCCGCTCTGGTTTCCTTTATAATTAAAGACAAGAAAACTGATGAAACACCCAGGCATTACCACCTTGAACGTATTTCCGGCGTAATGCGGGAAACCCCTGAACTTAACATCCTGCGCGCCGAAAAAGAGATTCGCGATATGGTAAGCCTTGTCTCGGATATGTTCGGTAAATTCAGCGCCACTTTAAAATCCATGCAGGAAACCCCTTTAACAGAAGACGCCGTAAACAGCCTTATCGCGGGTTTTAGGGACAAGGAAAATTACGCCGATGAAATGCGGGAAGCCCTTACGGACTTTCTTGTAGAATGCGCCAGAGAACGGCTAAGCCCGCATTCGGAAAAAAGGGTTTCAAGGCTGCTCCGAATTGTAGCTGATCTGGAAGAAATGTCGGATGACTGTTTCGGCATCAGCCTGCTCCTTGAAAGCAGCGTGCGGAAAGACCACGTTCTAAAGAGCAAGGAAATAACAGCCCTTATCCCCTATGTGGCCCTGGTAGAAGGGTTCTTGAATTTCATCAAGCACATAAAGCTGGGAAGCGTAATTTCCAGGGAACAGGCCGAATGGGCGCGCGATCTTGAGACCCGGATTGACGAATCACGCGACAGGCTGCGTAAGCTTGGCCGCAAACGCATAGAAGCGGGCAAGGATGTGAAAACCGAACTGCTCTTTATCGATCTGGTACGCCGAATCGAAAAGCTGGGAGATTACTGTTACAGTATCTCCGAAGCGCTTGCGTATTAAAGGAGAGGTATTATGAACAACGACGTATATTCCGGAAGAATGGAAAGAGTAAAAGAAGAAATGGCAAAAGCCGGTATCGACGCTTTTTTTATCAGTCCCTCCTCAAATCTTTTTTATCTTTCAGGCTGCGCGCTGGGAGGAGACGAGCGGCTGTTTCTTATGGTATTGCCTGTTAATGGCGGGCCTTTCTTACTGGCGAATCTCCTGTATAAAGAACAGACTATAAACCTTCCTGTACCTGTCGCAAATGATCAGATATTCTGGAAAGACGGAGAAGATCCGTTCAACCTTTTAAAATCCGAGATTGAAAAACGAAATATCAAATTAAACAAAATCGCCCTTGAGCCAAAGATACCCGCTTTATTTTCCCTGCCCCTAAGCAAGACCTTCCCGTCCTCTAGCTTTGAGCTTGGCTCTCCCCTTATTAACCCGCTCCGTCAATACAAGGATGAAACCGAGCTTGATCTTATCCGCAAGGCATGCAAAGAGTCGGATCGCGCTTTGGGCGTGTTAATTGAAAGGGGCGATTACTGGATCGGCAAGACGGAATCCGCGTTTCTCAAAGAGCTGTCAGCGGAGATAAGTCTGAACGGCATATATGATTTCGCAGGCTCCGTACAGGCCGGAGCGAATGCGGCTATACCTCATTACGCCACAGGCAGAGCCGTAATCGGAAAGGGAAAGTGCCTGCTCTGCGATTTCTGGGGGCGTTTCCAGGGGTACTACACTGACTGTACAAGGACTTTTCACTTCGGTAAACCGGAAGCGGAATTTGAGAAAATATACAACATTGTCCTGGAAGCGCACCTGGCGGCTGAGGCCAAAGCCCTGAACGGAAACCTGCTTGAAGACGTGGACATAGCCGCCCGCTCGGTTATCACGAAGTACGGCTACGGGGAATACTTTACCCACCGCACCGGCCACGGCCTTGGCATCGACGCTCATGAGGGCGATTCCGTCAATACCGGAGTCAAGGTTCCCATAAAACCCGGCATGGTGTTCTCCATTGAACCGGGTATTTACATCCCGGGTCGTTTCGGCGTGCGGATCGAAAACCTGGTAGCAATCAGGGAGAATGGAAATGAAGTTCTGCATACCTATCCCCGTGAACTAAAGATTATCTAACCAGATAAATTCCTGAAAGCATGACAGCGCCTGAATCAGTCTGATTTAACTCAATTAACAGCTCTGTAACTGTACTCAGATTGATCCCGTCAAAATACGAGAGGGGTATGCGTAATTCACCCAACGGCATATAGCCGTCCCAATACGTTATTATGGTTCCGTCAAATTCTTTAATCTCCACAAGACGCCCGTCATGATACGCCAGTGCGCCGGTTCCCTTAGGAATCAAAACGCTTTGCTTCGCTCCGCTTACATCCACCAAGCTGACTGTAAAAGACTGAGCTTCTCCCTTGGGGTTCAGAGCGTCGGATGAATCGACTGCGACAAACAGGCTCAAGGCGCTATAGGCGGTAAAATCCCGCATACAGCTAAAGCTAACCGTCCCTCCACTCTCGTTCCATCGAATGGCGTATAACGGCAATTCCTTGCCGGGTGCATAGGACGCTCCCGGATGCCTGAACCAATTACCATCCCGTGAGGTCTTTGAAACAAAGGTGACAGACACCGTGCCGCCCGGCAAGCCGCCAGGCGTTGGAGTAACCAGAGTCAGACGTTCCGGCGTCAGACTGGATGCTGTAACAGCGTAACCGAACATCGTTACAGGCTGGGGTTCGGTAACGTCCCAAATACTCTGGCGATTAAACCGCCCGGGCGCTTGGCTTTTCGCGTATACCGAAAGAAAAGCGCAAGCATAGCGTGCAAGAAAATCCTCCTGCTGCCTGCGGCTCAGCCTGTTTCTCTGTGATCTTGCCTCGTCCATAATAAAACAACGATTGAAAAACGCGTGGTTTGCGCCGCGGAGGTAAACAATCGACGCCGGAGAAATACGCCCCTGTTGTTTTTGAAGTTCGTCAAATACATACTGGCCGGTCTCCGGAACATCGCCGTCAAACTCGCCGATGATAATGCCGGTAGGCACATCGGGAAAGGGATCGTCATATATGAGCGTTGTCGCCTCAACGCGGACGAGCGACCGTATCCTGTTTAATCCCTCATCCTGCTCTTTGCGGATAATTAAGTCGGCCATTTCGCCGCCGCACGAATGGCCGATAAGGTGTATTTGAGAAAAATCAATCCTGCCTTGCAGATCGACGCCATGTCCTGATTCATGTCCGTCGTTAGCCCTCTGGAGCAGCGCTATCTGCTGCTTGTAAACCTGATAACCCCAATCGAACATTCTGGACTCGCCGTAATCCCAGCAGTGGTACTCAATATTTACATTGAAGCTCACGGCAACATACCCCTCGGCGGCGAGCTGCGCGACAAGGTAATCAAAGCCCGAATAAATCCTGTCATAAACATTTTTTACCCTTGTAACGCCGTGAAAAATGATTACCAGGGGATACGGGCCTGAACCTTCCGGCGCCGCGATTATGCCGTCAAGCGGACAGGGCACCTGCTTTCCGGATGAGTTTTTCAAATCGCCTTCGCCGAAATCATAGGCCGAAACAATAACGCCTGAGCTGTCCGCCAACGCATAGCTCATATCCAGAAGCGCGAGTTCTTTGCCGTCAGCAAGTTCCTTGCTGTTAGGTGAATTGGACGGCGGAGAAACAGCGAGAATAATCAGAGCAAATAGAAGAGGAAATAATCTTATTATCATGGCCAGTTATAATGTAGTGATTTCTATGTGGGTAACTGGGGTAACTAAAAGTACTTTATTTCGTTTTATAGGACTGTTATACTGTAAATCAAGGAGAAATATATGCTGGAAACCATGACCCTTGACGAAAAGCTTGCCATTTCAAACAGGGCATTTACATTATTGGAAGCTGGAGACAAAGAAGGATTTACTCGCCTTATGAAGACGGCTCCCATGCCCCCATTTTTAGCAAAAGTAATGAAAGAAAAAATGGGCGTGGATTACCTAATAAACGGAGGTTGGAATTTGTCAGAAGCAGAGGCAGAATTTGGAATTGACTGGCTTAGTAGATAGTATCAATACTTCAGTTTTAGCTATTGTTTTTGGGCGGAAAGGTTTTGCCACCAGAGGAAAAGCGGAAGAAGGGCGTATTTCCTACGAAAAGGGTATAGCTTTGGCGATGACCGTTTTTCAGGAAGCACAAGCGACCGCCGACCCTCAAATCATTATTATTGCCGAATACACCTTTTTAACTCAGGAACTTGAATTTTGCGAAAAAACAGACAAGGACTCTTTAAGTAGCCTGACACAAGCCATACAAAGTTTCGATGACGCTTTCCTTGCCCTTAAAGCCGTTGAAGGCTTGCATTACGAAGCGATAGAACAAGCTACTCCCCACAACAGCAAATACCGTGTAAGTGGTTTCCCTAAAGACGCTTTTCATATCGCCTGCATCGGGCATAAAACAAGGCTTCAAAATGTACTTCGTTCCCCAGGTATAGACCCCATTGAAAAAGCCTTGCTCAAACAGCGGTTTGTTAATCTTTCTGCAGCGCAGGGTGGGTATATTGAAAAGCAAAAAAAGGCTTTTGCACTCTGTAAAGTCTAAATAATTACAATGAATTTTTCAAAAATATCATCACGCAGAGCTCGCGGAGATCGCGGAGAACTATATGTTATTACCAAATTTTGCGTCTACCTCCGGTTTAAAAAGCACCTCCGCGTGATATTTTTTGAAGGGTATGCGCTGACCACGGCACCATCACGCATCAATGCAATTGGCTTTATGCCATGTATTTTTTGAAACCGTTTTCCATTGCCTGCATTACCTTTTTGGTTATATCTTTGGAAATACGGTTTATTAGTTTTTTATTGTGTTCGGTTGTAACAATCGGGTCGGTATCGGGCACATGATCTGCCTTAAAAAGCTCGTAGATTTCTACTTCCAGACCTTCCGCTAGTTGTGATAAAATATCTGGTTTAGGGAATTTTAGTCCTCTCTCAATTTTACTTAAATAAGCAATAGAAATATCCACTTTTTCAGTCAAGACGGCTTGGGAATAATGCCTGTGAGCCCTTAAATTCTTGATATTTTGGCCTAAAGCAGTCTTTATTTCCTGTCCGCCCATGTTTATAGTCCTTTATTTATCCAGTCCTTATTGAACAATACGGATTACTAATTGACAAAGGCCGATATGGACTTATATTATTATATGGGACGATATGGACTATTTGCAGTTTCTTTAGAAATTGGGTGTTTTCTTACAGAAACGGAAAGCATAGCAAAATACGAAATCTAACAAGGAGTTGCCAAATGAAAAAGTTGATTGCAGTTTTCTTTGCCTTTGTAACAGTCGTAAGCGCATTTGCTCAGCAGCTTGGCACGCCCACCCCATTGCAAAGAATATTGAATGAATTGCCCGCAATCCCGATTGCCGGAAGGAATTTGAAATTTCAATTCGGCGGTACTACCTGGATAGCAACGGTCAACGGAGAAAACGTTTTGGCAGGTAATGTCGAATCCGTGGATATAAACGGCGGCAGTATTCTGACGCTTAAGCAAACCCATATTTGGGCCGCGGCTGCGGGAAGGGCTGTTGGCGGAGTACTTGGGGGCGCGTTAGGTGGGGCGGTTGGCAGCATTGCCAATATGTGGGTAGCGACGCCCGGCCCGGAAATTGTCCTTGATTATAACAGTTCAGGCACACGTGCGACTTTCTCATTGGCATCGGAAGCGCGAATAGCAGAGGCCCGTGCAGCAGGTGTACGCACGGCGGAGGCGCTCACAATCGGAGCATTCTCGGCAGTGGCTGGAGCAGCCGGGGTGGCTCCTGAAGGGATACGCGCGGCGGAAACGCTCATAGCGGCAGCGAACGCGGCAATGGAAGCCCGTGCAGCGGAAACTCGCCTGGCTGAAGCCCTCGTAGCGGCGGAAGCAAAGGCGGCAGAAGCCCGCGAAGCGGAAAGGCTCGCGGCAGCAGCCCGCTCGGCGGCGAACCCAAGTGAGTCCAATATTCGTTTAGCCGAAGCACGCGCTGCGGAAGCACGGGCGGCAGAATCACTCGCGGTAGCGGAAGCCCGCATGGCCGAGGCGCGCGCAATCGAAGCGCGGGAAGCGGAAAGACGCGCGACAGATGCGGCAGCGGTGGCCGCACCATCTGGCGCCGCTTCTGTTCAACCAAGACTTACCCAAAGTGGCACCGACTTGGACTCATGGAAAAACAAACGGATATATCTTGGCGGTGCGTTAGGTGGTGTTCGTTATTCTTTTTATCGCGACTATTATGAAAAAATAACCAGGGGCGGATTTGCATTGGGAATTCTCGCTGATTTTTCCTTAACAAATTTTTTCTCTTTTGAAACAGTGTTAGGCCTTGGGTTAGGTGAAATTACTGTACCGGCGCTGGTCTTAATGGCAAAATTTGGAGGAAGATTTGCGAAAATAGAGCTCTCCGCAGATTTAGGCTACGCTATTGGAGCAGGATTCACAATTGGCGGTACTTTCGGTATTAATGCCGGCCCGGGTATTCTTTTTGCTAAATTGACAGCCTTACCTGCTGCTCCTGCTTCTTCAACAAGTCTTGATTCAATAATGCTGGTAATGCTCGGTTATAAAGCAGGTGTAGGAAAAGATAGAAAATAAAGTAATTCGGCGTTAGCCGGCATTGGAAGGAGGGTTTTATGGAAAGTAAAATCTAGTTTCTCAGGAGTATTGAGCTGTTTATTTTTGTAATCTTTATGGCAAACAATTTGGCCGTTGCGCCAAATAACATTCAGGAGGAATGTATGAAGAGGATATTTATTATCGGGATTTTGGTTTTGTTCTCATGTGCAGGTGTTTTTGCCCAGAATTGGACGGTTGAACCAGACATAAGTATAAATAATACTGTTTGGGATAATTCAGATGCGCCAACGACATATTCAGTATACTTAGATGTTGGTTATTACATTACTGAAGATTTGAATATCGGGTTACACGGTGGGTATTCAAAACCGATAAATGGTTATAGCTTTACTATTGGTCCAGCGGTCAGATATGACTTCCTAAAATTCGAAAGGATATATTTTTCTGTGTTTGGGAATTTATACTATTCAAGATATTTTGGCTCATATTCATTGAATAACAGTTATTATGATGCAACCTTGGTGTCCATCGCATTTAGACCAGCTCTTTTTTTTACTTTGAGTGAAAACATTGAAGTGTACTGGAGGTTTGCCGAGTTATATTACGGTACTACCTGGATAGACAACGGCCGCACAAGAAATGTGTTTGCTTTAGCTGGACCATTCTCTAATCCAACATTTGGATTGGTTTTCAGGTTTTGAGTTAAAAGAAGCCATACGAAGGTGACCTAAGAATCGAAGATAGGTACTAAGATCTCAATGGTAATGGAATACATTCGTGGTCGTTGCGCTAAATAACATTCAGGAGGAATGTATGAAGAGGGTTTTTATTGTCGGGATTATGCTTCTGTTTTCTTGTGCAGGCATTTTTGCCCAAAACTTGACCGTTGATGGAAGAGTGAGTTTTCGTAATGAAGTTTGGGATAATTCAGATGCGCCAACAACTATTTCAATAGGATTAACGGTTGGTTATTACATCATTGAAGATTTGAATATCGGGTTAAACGTCTCTTATTCAAAACCGGAAAATGGTTTTGATTTAGTATTAGGCCCAGAGTTCAGATATAATTTTCTAAAATTCGAAAAAGCATATTTTTCGTTGTTTGGGGGTTTATATTATTCAAGTTCTTTTGGCGCCTATTTTTTTAATAACAATTATCGGGAAAATGATGCGAACATGGTAAGCGTCGCGCTAAGACCGGCTATTTTTTTTACTATAAGTAAAAATATTGAAGTGTATTGGAGGTTTGCTGAGTTTTATTATAGCTATTTTTGGGTGACATTGAAAGGTACTAATCAAGACCACAAGGCAAATACTTTTCGTTTATCTGGACCATTCGGTAATCCATCCTTTGGATTAGTTTTTAGATTCTAAGCTCACGCCCCAAAGTGACGCAGAGGCGGAGTTTCACAGAGTTCACACGGAGTTACATGAAAAAGATTAAGGGAAAAATTTTTTCTTCATTTTCATTCTTCCTGTTTTTTTTAGACTTGGTGTGTACTCCGTGAAACTATGGTTGCGTCCAGTGATTGATTGCTGGTAAGAACACAGATGTGTCCACGCCAAAGGAGCTGTCAAATGAAAAAGTTGATTGCAGCTTTATTTGTCTTCATAACAGTCGGGAGCGCATTTGCCCAGCAGCTTGGTACGCCCACCCCATTGCAAAGAATATTGAATGAATTACCGGCAATCCCGATTGCCGGAAGGAATTTGAAATTTCAATTCGGCGGTACTACCTGGATAGCAACGGTCAACGGAGAAAACGTTTTGGCCGGTACTGTCGAATCCGTGGATATAAACGGCGGCAGTATTCTGACGCTTAAGCAAACCCACGTTTGGGCCGCGGCTGCGGGAAGAGCTGTTGGCGGACTGCTTGGGGGCGCGGTAGGTGGGGCGGTTGGTAGCGTTGCCAATATGTGGGTAACGACGCCCGGCCCTGAAATTGTTCTAGATTACAACAACTCAAGCCCCCGCGCAACGTTATCGGTGGCGTCGAATGCACGGATAGCGGAAGCCCGCGCGGCAGGGACACGCACAGCGGGAACAGGCACAACAGTAGCACCTCAGGCAATGGCGGGGGCAGCCGGGATACCACAGCAAGGGATACGCGAGGCGGAAACGCTCATAGCGGCAGCGAACGCAGCTATGGAAGCCCGTGCGGCGGAGACTCGCCTGGCTGAAGCCCTCGTAGCGGCGGAAACCAAGGCAGCGGCAGCCCGTGAAGCGGAAAGGCTCGCGGCAGCAGCCCGCTCAGCGGCGAACCCAAGTGAGTCTAATATACGTTTAGCCGAGGCGCGTGCGGCAGAAGCACGGGCGGCGGAAACGCTCGCGGTAGCGGAAGCCCGCATGGCCGAAGCTCGCGCAATCGAAGCGCGGGAAATGGAAAGGCGCGCGACAGCGGTAGCCGCGCCAGTACCTGCACCTGTTCAACCTAACCCAGCTCCTCCCTCTTATACTCCTGCTCCCGCGCCTCAACCAGCCCCATCAAGACCGACACAGCCAGCCAATATGCCTGCCAATGGTTCCGGAAAACAGTATCTCACTAACTCAAAGAGAACCGTAATAACGATACTAATACCCAGGGCCTTTGGTACCATGACGGACGGCAGATTCGGCTTAGACATGGAGTTTTTAAACATTAACGGTAGTCTATTTCCATTTTTTTCGCTTGGCGCGGGATTGGGCGCGGGCATGACCTTTAACACAGACGGTGTTGCCTGGAACTGGGCCGGAATAAAAATCTTCGCTGGGCTTACGTTGCCTTTGTTTGCATCTGCTTCTGGTGTAAGGCTTTATGGCGATGTATTTAGTGAACTAGGCTACAGCGCATGGGGCGGCATAAACCCAGGATTTGAAATGGGATTACAATATGGGGAACCGGATTCCATAATGCTGGAAGTTTCTTACGGGACTACCTATTACCGGAACAATCGCTTGAAACATTTCATAGGTATAGCATGGAGAGGTGGTTTTTTGTAATGCAAGCGGAACACAAGACACCAAGTGGAGTGACAGTCACTCATCATGAGGAACTGTCACAATTTTTGGGCACGCGATGAATGTGTAAAAAACGGATTGTTTTATGAAAAAACGCGCTCTTATCGCAATTCTTTTTTTAGCCACACTTACCCTTGCATGGACGGCAGAACCCGTCGCCTGGGAAGTAACTAACCTGACCACCTGGGCGGACGCCCATTACGGAATAACTAACGGCGGTGACGGCAAGACTTACACCATAATTATTTCAGGCAATGTTACCATTCCTCCTACCGGCGGATTTTTTACCAACACATTTGAAGGCGTTAAAAACATAACAATAACCATGCAAGGAACCGGTACAATCGCCCTTTCAGGCAACGGCTGCTTATTGCGCATAGGCAACGGGCAAACGGTAATCGTAAAAGACCTTACCTTGCAAGGGCGTGACAATACCGCTTCACTGGTTGACGTTTCGACCGGCGGCACATTCAGGATGGAAGGCAATGCCAAGCTTACCGGCAATACCAGTACTAATAGTTCCGGCGGCGGCGTGCGTATAACGGGAGGGGCTTTCATAATGCAGGATGAAGCTGCGGTGTCAGGCAATACCGCCAGTGCCGGTAGCGGAACCGCCACAGTGAACATGGAAGCTCAAGGCGGCGGAGTATTTCTTAACGGCGGAAGCTTTATCATGAGGGGCAACGCCAGGGTAGAGGGCAATACAGCCATAATGAGTAACAGCGGGAGTTTCGCAAATGGCGGCGGGGTGTATGTAAGTACCGGAACATTTACCATGCAAAGCGGTTCTATATCGAATAATACGGCAAGTGGCGGCAGGTATGGCAATGCCAGGGGCGGCGGCGTGTCTGTAAATGGTGGGACATTTACTATGGAAAACGGCTCTATATCGAATAATACCGTTACAGGCAACCAAGGCGCTTGGGGCGGCGGCGTGTTCGGAAATTTCACAATGCGTAACGGGACAATATCAGGTAATACGATCAGCGCAAACAACACCGGCAGTTCAGGTGTGGTATACGCCTACGGCGGTGGTGTGAGCGGAACCCTCACTATGCTTGGCGGGACAATATCGGGCAACACTGTCATTGCCGGCAGAACCTGGGGCAATAATAGCGATGTCAACGCCTATGGCGGCGGGGTGTACGGACAGCTTACAATGAATGGCGGGACGGTATCGGGCAATACAGTTATCGCCAGCAATAATGTCAACGCCAACAGAGCAAGCGCTAAAGGCGGCGGGGTGTATAATACTTATAACTTTAGTAAAACCGGCGGAACCATTTACGGTAACCAGGCAGCGGATGACCTTAGAAACATCGCGGTTGGCGGACGGGGCCATGCGGTATATTGTGTTAATTTTGGTGCCGCTGACAACTGGAGAAACGCCGTCGCCGGGCCAACCAATAACAGTTCCAGGCTCGATTTCTGGCTGAATGAGACAGACATCACTTACAGTGTTATTCACAATGCTTCGCTGAAAACTTCGCTTGTTTTTACTTTTTCCGAAGATCCCGGCAATTTGCTTGCAAGCCACATCGTTCTAAGCGAGAACGTATCAAGGGGAAACGCAACGGTGACCGGCAGCGGAACCAGCAGAACTCTGTCTCCCATTACAGTCAGCGGCAACGGCATTATTACCGTTTCTATTAATTCTATGTATAGAGTTGAGACAGGCTCTAAAACCATAAAAATAACACCTGATGCTCCAACAGGCGTAACTGCAGCGGCATCTGCAAGCACTGTAACGCTAAACTGGGATCCGGTTTACTTAGCAACAAGCTACAAAGTGTACCGCAGTACAAATGCTTCCGGCACTTATGCCCTTATAGGAACGACATCCTCCGCCTCATATGCGGATATAAGACTTTCGCCAAACACGACCTGTTTTTACAGGGTAACCGCCATCAACAGCGCCGGAGAAAGCGTCGTCCAGGATCAAGTTTCCACGACAACTCTGGGAACCAATACAGAACTGGCAATTGCGGTATCATCGGACACTATCGTGGTTGAATGGCCTCGGGAAAAGGCTATGGAAATAGCTAGAGATGCCGCACTGGGAATTAATAACATAGTCTTCGGAATTGTCGGCATGGTCCTTGATATGTCCTTACATAGCTACAGTTATAGTTATGTAATATACCGCGATGAAAAAATTATTGACGAAATAAAAATTCCCCTCTCCTTTGGAGTTTGGCCGGATAGCTCTAAGTTGGATCATTTCTATGTGGATAATAACGGGCTGGAGCCAAGTACGACCTATAGTTACAGGGTAGCTGTCAAAGTCTCCATAGATTTCGGTAGTTTGGAGGGAATAATTCATAAAGAAGAAAAGGGCGATGTCTTAAAAAATGCTTCCGCGACAACTCTATCTGATGTGCAAAGGTGAATTACAGAATCGGTCACCACTCCCGTGGAACAAAGCCCTCCGGTACGTCTATCTTCATAGTGTCCCCCGACTGTTCAATTACATACAGCCCAGCCTCAAGCGTTAATTTCTTCACCTCTTGCGTAAATATTGCACCTGCGATAGCGCCATGTATTTTCCTTGCATCATTGTATTTATTTCGGTGTTCCCGCACTATTTCAAGCCGCTTTAAGTGGTGTTCAATGTCTAGCTCTTTAGGTCTGGCCTTCACCTCAACCGCGATCAAAAACTTATCATTTTCCAGAATTAAATCCACTTCGGTCCTTACTTTCTGGTTTTCGTCCAAGATTTCAAGCCCGATTTTCAAGGCGCTCTCAAAATAATACCCCTTTTCATTGAAGTGCCTGATAATACCTGGGGCGACCATGTGTACGGCCAGTTCCCCAAAGCTGCGATGTAGTCCGCCTATTTGCCTGCTGGTTTGTTTCACCACACGTTCGGTTTTTTTATGCTCTTCGGCAAGCTCCCTCAAGCTTGCCCAGACATCTTCAAAAGTAATGCCTCTGGGAACCGGTATTGTTGTTTTAGCCACTTTCCTTCTCCATAATGATTGTAGCCCATTTTTTGGGCTTTTCATATATACGGCACGGAAATGAACTATGCTTCAATTTTTGTTATAAGTATCATTAACTTGCCATTGACAGGATGCTCCGACTAATTTACTATTGAAAAGTGGATTAGTAGGAGATAGAAAATGTATATTCATCGTCATGCGTCCGGAACCCTAAATGAGCTGAAAAAACATTTTGGGGCAGTTATAGTAACAGGTCCCAGGCAGGTTGGAAAAACAACGCTCATTGAAGAAACGATTGTTACGCCGGGGAAAGGGAAAATTGCCATAGCGGATCTTGACGACCCGCTGATCTTAGAAACCGCCAGGGATGAGGGCGGCCGCTTTTTCCTGGATCACAAGCCCCCGGTTTTTATTGACGAAATTCAGTATGCCCCAAACCTGTTTCCATATATTAAAATGATAGTGGACAAGGAGAAGAAAAACGGCCTTTTTTATCTTTCCGGTTCACAGCAGTTTTCGCTCATGAAGGGGGTAAGTGAATCTCTTGCAGGCAGAATAGGCGTTATAGACCTACTGGGCCTGTCTTTGCGGGAGATAGGGAACGACCCTTTCACTGAGCCGTTTTGTCCGACTACCGCTTATTTTGCCTCCAGAAAAAAAATGCCCGCCTTCGATTATGAGATATTGTGGGAAATAATATGGAGAGGAAGCATGCCCCGGTTATACGCGGATCCTTCCTTCCCTCATGAAGCGTTCTATTCAGCCTATCTCCGTACTTACATAGAAAGGGATGTGCGCTCAATCATCAATGTGGGGGACGAAAAGAAGTTTCTATCTTTTATCCGAGGCGCGGCGGCAAGAACAGCCCAGATGCTTAACATATCCAAACTTGCCGAGGATACGGATATTTCCCGAACAAGCGCCGAACGCTGGCTTTCCGTTTTGATAAGCGCAAACATGGTTTTCCTGCTCCGCCCCTTTCATGTTAATATCAGCAAAAGGGAAATAAAAGCGCCGAAACTGTATTTTCTGGATACCGGCCTTGCGGCGTATTTAACCGGCTGGGATACGCCGCAGGTGTTTCGAAAAGGCGCAATGGGGGGCGCGTTTTTTGAAACCTTCGTCATCGCCGAGATTATCAAAAGTTATATTAACAAGGGCAGTGCGCCCCCTCTTTATTATTACCGCGATAAGGAACAGCGGGAGATAGACCTTTTGATCTGGAGAAACGGGCGGCTCTTTCCCCTGGAAATAAAAATGACCGCCAACCCAGAAAAAAAGCACATAGTGGCTTTCAAAGTGCTGGATACCCTCCCGGCACCGTACAAGCGGGGCCAAGGCGGACTTGTATGCTGCTACGAAGAACTTGTTTCTTTGGGCGCTAATGATAAAGTTATTCCGTTCCGGTATCTATAGCAGCTTACCTAAAATCCCCGGCGTAACGTATCTCGTCGCAGTATTCGCAGCGGTAAGCCCTGTTTTCAGGATTTTCCAGGTGAAAAACATGAGGAACATATTTTTCCGTTGAAGTAATACAACGGGGATTTTTGCAGAGGATAACGTTTTCCACCTTCTCAGGAAGCTTAAGCCTTCTTTTCTCCATGATTTTTTCATCCTTGATGATTTTCACGGTGATATTGGGATCAATAAGACCCAGAAGATCAAAGTCGATTGAAATGATTTCATCGATCTTGATAAGGTCCTTTTTCCCCATTTTGTTGGAGGTGGCATTTACAACAAAAGCCACGGTATTAGGCTTTTTGTCCAGACCCAGCCAGTTGAATATGCGTATCCCCTGGCCTGCCTTTATATGGTCAATTACAATTCCGTTTTTAATTTTTTCAATGTTAAGCATCTATTTAACCCTCCCCTATGCCGATAAAACCGATGACAGTAACGCCATCCTTACATACATGCCGTATTTTGCCTGCTTAAAATACATGGCCCGCCGATCATCATCAAGCTCAAGATCAATTTCGTTTACCCGCGGAAGAGGATGAAGGATCATCATATCTTTTTTTGCAGTCGTCATTTTATCCGCGTTCAAAATATAACTGTCCTTCAGGCGCAAATAATCTTCCTCGTTAAAAAACCTTTCCCTTTGAACCCTGGTCATATAAAGAATATCCAGTTCTCCTATCACCTCTTCAAGATTTCCGGTCTCGACAAAGGAAATATTGTTTTTTGCCAGCGCCTGCGTCTTTAGGTAATCGGGGATTTTTAATTCATTAGGCGAAATAAAGACCATCTTTATCCCTTCGTACCTGCTAAGGGTATCAGCCAGCGAGTGGACAGTGCGGCCGAATTTTAAGTCCCCGCAAAAGCCGACTGTCAGGTTTCCGATTTTTCCCCTGAGCCGGCGGATGGTCAGCAGATCCGTCAATGTCTGAGTTGGATGGTGATGGCCACCGTCACCGGCGTTAATCACCGGTATTTCCGAATAACGGGAAGCCAGAAGCGCCGACCCCTCCTTTGGATTGCGCATAACGATTGCATCAGCGTAGCACGCCACTGTCCTTATCGTGTCCGCAAGACATTCGCCTTTGGCAACAGAACTGGAGCCCGGTTCCGCAAAGCCCAAACAGCTCCCGCCAAGGCGCAGCATGGCCGCCTCAAAAGAGAGCCTTGTTCGCGTACTTGGCTCAAAGAAAAGTGTCGCCAGAACGTTTCCCCTGCACTGTTCCCGGAAATGAGCCGGGTCTTTTTCAATTTCCTCGGCCCGCTTAAATAGTCCCTCCATTTCTTCCTTGGAAAAATCAAGAGGCTCGATTAAATGTCGTCCCTTCAGCATGGTTCCCCCTATCACATGGCATAAAAAAAACCGCCCAACGGGCGGTTTAGAAAGCTAAAGCAAAGTCATCACCTTCATCGGGCACTTGGTAACGCAAGTCCCGCAGCCGGTGCATTTCGCATTATCAACAACGGGAATACCGTTCGCCATTCTAATGCATTGTTCAGGACAATTCTTTACGCAAAGCTCGCATTTAATGCAGCCGTTTCTGCAATTTTTGGCTACCATTGCCTTGTTTACATTCAAGTTGGAGCACTGAGGGCGCGAACCCCTTAAATCTCTGGGAATTACCCAGATGATGTGCTGAGGACACTCATTCGCGCAAGCCCTGCAACCGGTGCAGCGTTCGCTGTCAATTCGGGGCAGTCCGTCTTCACCCAGTGTGATGGCGCCGAATTTGCATACCATTGTACAGTCGCCGAATCCCTGGCAGCCCCAGATACAGCGTTTAATGCTTCCGGTGGAAATTTTCGCTGCCCTGCAGCTCTTTACGCCTATGTACTCGCCTTTTAACAGGGCCTTTTCATGGGTGCCGCGGCAAGCCAGCATCGCCACCATTGGCTTTACATCGGCGCTGCCCCCGACAACGCTCGCGATTTTTTCCGCTACGGCCTGGCCGCCGACTGAACAACTGTTTATCCCGGCGCCGCCCTTCGCTATTGAGGCGGCGTAGGCGTCGCAGCCTGGGAAGCCGCAAGCGCCGCAGTTTGCGCCCGGCAGCGCCGCGCGGATTTGGGTTTTAACAGGGTCTTCTTCGACGGCAAAAAATTCCTTAAAAAATCCCAGGGCCAAACCCAGAACAAAAGCAATGGTCAGCGAGAGCAGGGCGGTTGTTAAAACAATAGTCATCGCGGCCCCCTACTTTACCAAACCTGAGAAACCCGCAAAGGCAAGCGAAAGAAGGCAGGCGCACACAAACAGTATGGGCGTCCCTTTAAGAAATGCCGGAATCGGGCTTGTCCTGATCCTCCGCCTGATTCCCGCCAAAAGCAGCATGGAAAGAAGAAAGCCCATCGCAATGCCGATGGCGTAAGCCAAAGATTCGGCAAAGTTAAAGCCCTTGGAAATATTGTCCAAGGTTACAGCCAGAATGGCGCAGTTGGTTGTGATTAAGGCAAGGTAAATTCCCATAGCGTTGTACAGAGCGGGCGCAGATTTTTTAAGGTAAAACTCTACCAGTTGAACCAGCGAGGCGATAACCAGAATAAAAACCAATAACTGCAAAAACACCAGCCCCAAGGGTTCCAGAATGAACTTATAAACCGGCCAGGTAACGCAGGTCGCAAGCACAGTAACAAAGGTAACCGCAAGGCCCATTCCTATTGATTTGTCCTCGTCGGTACTCATCCCGATAAAGGGACAGAGCGCTATAAACCGCATCAAAACCACATTATCTATTAAAAAAGCGCTGATGAATATCTTAAAAAGGTTCATGAAGGGCTCCCTTCGCTTTTTAGCTTTGATTTTATAAAGAGGTTAAGGCTGATGAACAAGGCAAACACCAAAAAGCCGCCCGGAGGCATAATGAAAAAGAGTATGGGCACATAACTGTCCGGCAGAACCTGAGCGCCCAGAATAGTGCCGGAGCCAAGCAGCTCCCTAATAAAGGAGATGCCAAGAAGCACCCAAGTGTAGCCCAGACCCATGCCAAAGGAGTCGGCTATGGCGTCAGGAAGCGGCGCTTTGGACGCAAAGCCCTCTACCCTGCCCATGATGATGCAGTTGACCACGATAAGGGGGATGAACACCCCCATCGCCTTTGAAAGATCGGGGAACCAGGCCTTTAGCACATAATCAATTACCGTGGTAAACGCGGCAATGACAATAATAAAAATCGGAATACGGATTGAATCGGGGATCAGTTTTCTAAAGATACTGATGACCACTTCCGACATGAGCAGGACAAAGGTCATGGAAAGCCCCATGCCTATCCCGTTGGCTACTTCCGTAGTAACCGCAAGGGAAGAACAAAGCCCTATCATCAATATTAAAAGGGGATTCTCCCTAAAAATGCCGTTGACAAAAATTTTACCCAGATGCTTCATCGTGTTTTTCACCGCCTGCCTCCGGCAAACCAGACTAAGGCGGCTTCGCCCGCCGCCTTGACCGATGCCGCCACCGCCCGGCTTGTAATGGTGGCGGCGGTAATCGCAATCACATCGTTTTTAGGCACGAAGGGATCGCTCACGGCTTTTCCCGTAAATTGATCGTAAAAGTGAATCCCTTTTGCACGATCAATATAGTAACTGGCGGAAGCCGCGTTTGCCCCAAGCCCCGGAGTATCGCTGTGTTCCAGTATTTTTACCCCGCTGATTTTGCCGTTAATGCCGACACCCACCAGTATTTTAATCGCCCCGTTGTAACTGGCCCTGGAAGTCCTCAAGACCGCACCAATTACTTCCCCCTTTTTATAAGCCGCGAAAGTTCCGTCTTCTTCGATGGTTACCGTCGGGTCGCCGCTTTTTAAACCGGAAATTGCCTTAAAGTCGTCAGCTTCACTAAACAACTCGCTTAAAGATTCTTCTAGATCGGCGCGCTGACGCTGGGCAATGACTTTCTCCGTACCGGCGTAAACAAAGGCAAGGCCGACACAGGCCGCGACGGCGTAAAGTGCCAGGACAACGCCGAGTTTCAGCATCCCCGCAAAACCGCCTTTTTTCCCACTCATTTTCCCCCTCCAGCTTCAGGTTTTTTTGCCTTTTGAGGTTTCACATAACCGTACTTTTTCTGGATCAACTTATTAAGGAAGGGAGTAACTGCGTTCATTATAAGGATGGCGTAAGTAACGCCTTCAGGGTAATTTCCCCATTGGCGGATAAGGGCAGTTATCAGTCCCGCGCCAAAACCGAAGATAAGTTTTCCACTGGCGGTAATTGGGGCGGTAACATAATCGGTGGCCATGAAGACAGCGCCGAAAAGCAGGCCGCCTGACAAGACCGCAAAGAGGGGGTCTCTGCCAAACAGGAAAGAAAAGACAAAGAACGAAGCGGTCATGGAAAGTGGGGCGCGCCAGTCAATGGTTTTAGACGCAAGAAGAAAAACAAAGCCAATCAGAATAAGCGCAATGGAACTTTCCCCGATGCATCCCGCGCGCGTACCAAAAAAAAGGCTTCCAATGGTTGACCAGTAATCGCTGCCCCCGGCCAAGCCCGCAGAAGCAAGGCTGGTTCCCACATCCACAACGGCGCCGCCAAGTTTGATAATGCCAAGCGGGGTAGCTCCGCTTACGGCGTCGGCGGCTGCCGCGCCGAATAATGCTCTGGGCGCCGACCAGGTTGTTGCCGCCGCCGGAAAACTCAAAACCAAAAACGCCCTGGCAACCAGAGCCGGATTAAAGACATTCGCCCCAAGACCGCCGAAAAATTCTTTTCCTACTATAATACCAAAAACTGCTCCAAGGGCCGGCATCCACAGGGGCATACCCGGCGGTAAAACCAGGGCAACTAGCAACCCCGTTACCGCCGCGGAAAGATCAGAATTGCGTATGTCCTGGCCGGTAGCTTTTCTGAACAGGGCCTCCGCGATTTCCGCCGACGCCGCTGAAACAAGGATGGTTAAAAGCGCCGGAATACCGAATAGGATAATACCGAAAACAGAAACCGGCGCAAGGGCCAAAAGAACCCTGTTCATTAAAATTCTGGTATTTACAGGAGCGGCAATATGCGGACTGGAAGAGATGTAAATCAGGGGCTTCCCCTTGGGAGCCTGTTGGGCTCCGGCGCTGTCTGGCACAAAATCCTCCTTAAGATGACGGCGGCGAAGATGACGGCGGCGCAGGCTGGAAAAGCGCGGCTTTGGCTTCGGCGGCTTTTCTTGCCTTCTCCTGCGCTTCCTTGGTCAACTGCTGTAAATTCCTCAGCGCTTGCTTGCCTGCCCTGAAGCGCTGGGTAAGTTTTACAGAAGCAGGACACACATAAGTACAACTTCCGCATTCAATACAATCCAAAAGACCGGTATTAACCGCTTCGTCCAAATCGCCCGCTTTCAAAGCGACATTCATCACCACCGGCGAAAGCCGCATGGCGCAGTTACGGATGCACCGCCCGCAGCGTATGCATACCCCCTCCTCATGAACGGAAATTTCATCCTGAGTCATCAGAATAATGCCGGAGGTGTTTTTTTGAATAGGCGCGTCAGGAGCGGGAACCGCAAATCCCATCATCGGCCCGCCGAAAATAACTTTTCTAAGACGCTCATAATCAATGTCAATAAATTCCTTTGGCAGATCCGTCAATATAGTTCCGACCGGAACCCTGATGTTTTTGGGGTTTTTGCAGGCCCCGCCGCTCACCGTAAGCTCCCTGTCGATAAGGGGCTTGCCAAGGGTAAAAGCCTCTGCAATGGCTACAAGGCTGCCGGCGTTTGACACCACGCATCCGGAATCCATTGGAAGGCCGCCTGAAGGCACTTCCCTGCCTGTAAGCGCGGTGATAAGCATCTTCTCGCCGCCCTGCGGGTAAAGCGTTCTGCAAAGCCCAACCTTTATTTCCCCTGAGAAATTAAGCTGACTTACTTCTTTTTCTATCACAGGTATAAGGTTCGCCTTGTTATCTTCCATTCCAATGATTGCCCTGTTCACCCCAAGGATATTCATGACAATTGCAAGGCCTTTTACAAGAACACCCGGCTTTTCAGTAATCACCGCTTCATCAGTGGTAAGGTAAGGTTCACATTCCGCCGCGTTGGCGATCACGATATCAATTTTTTTATTGGGCGGAGGCGACAGTTTTACATGCGCCGGAAAACCCGCTCCCCCCATGCCGACTATCCCAGCCTCCCGAATACGCCGTAAAGCTTCTTCTTTTGTGCAGGTAAAGGGATCCAGAGGCGGCATAAACAAATCTTCTTCTTGGGCGCCTGAAGGGTCTGCCTCAATTATTACACACAGCCCTTCAATATTGTTTGATTGAGGCCTTGGCTCGATTTTTTTAACCACCCCGCTTATTGAAGCGTGAACCGGCACAGTCATTGGCCCTGGGGCCATCCCGTCCGCGATAACCTGCCCCCGCCTGACCTTATCCCCGACGCTTACCAGGGCTTTATTGGGCGCTCCAAAATGCTGGTTTATTGGAATAACAACCTGTTTTGGCAAAGGCGCCTGTTCTACCGCTTTGCCCTCTGTGGCATGTTTCCGGGTATTGAGCTTTAACCCTCGTTTAAAGGTGCTTACAGTCATTAAATACTAATGATAGCATTATTTCGTAAAAAAAACAAGAAGCTTAGCCCTATGCCCCACGGAATTCAATTTTACCACAAACCACACAAACCATCACGAACTTACTGTTAGAAAAACCATTTTAACCTTCAGATTCCATGAAATTAATAAGGATCAAGAGAGTTTTACGGTAAATATCGGAGTGAGGGTTCGTGGCGTTCGCGTGGTTCGTGGTAAATTATTTGAAAATTGATTTCCGTGCCCTATGCCCATGAATCAATTTGCTGAAAGTTTCTACGTTCTCTATACTAACGCGCTAATTTGTAATACTATTAACGAGTCTGATAATCGCGATTGGTTTCATTAAGGCGGGAAAAGCCTTAGGAAATATATTTAATTTATTTATGGAGGTTTTAGAGTGAAAAGAATGATTTTAGTGTTGGCCGCTTTATTGCTGGCTACGGGTGTTGTTTTTGGGGGCGGGGGACAGCAGCAGGCCACCAATGACAAAGCCTTTTCTCTACTCGTTGACCATACGGAGCAGCATGAAGGTCCCGGGTGGTACGGCTTGTACGACGCAATCGAAAGAGAAACGGGTATTCACGTGAATTTAATGATATACCCGAATGTGACCGCCAATGAACAGAAGAACATCATGCTGAGTACCGGTAGTTACCCAGACGCGATGGGCGGCTGGATTATCAGTGCCAACGATGTTATTACCCTTTCGGCGGAAAAGGTTATCATTCCCCTGGAAAATCTCATCATGAATACCAAAAACATTAAGGAAAACCTGCAACGTCCCGGTATTCGAGAGGCTATGACCCTGCCGGACGGCCACATTTATTCGCCGCCCTACACGGCGAGTGAGCCTCTGGTCACCTATAACCCCTGGATCAACAAAAACTGGCTGGATCAACTGGGCCTTCAGGTACCCACCACCACCGACCAATTTAAGCAGGCGCTTATCGCCTTCCGGGACAGGATTCCCAATGTGCGCGGCCAGAGGATCATCCCCTTCTCCGGAGACTCAAACAACCTTAATTTGGGCAACCTGGCGGGCTGGTGGGGGCAACCTGCCCCGGGCGGCGGAAATAACGCGGGTTACTTCTCGGTGATTAACGGCAGGATAGAATCTACAATAATACGGCCTGAATACCGCGAGATGATCAAGTTTTTTGCGGACCTTAACAGGGAGCGCCTCCTGGACCCCGAACTTTTCACCCAGGATCTGGCGACCTGGAAGGCCAAAGGCATACAGGGCCTCTACGGAGTGAACGTTGCTTACGCGCCCACTGACTTTGTGGAGGTAGACTCTAAGGTCAAGGCAGCCGACCCTTCAAAGAACCCCCACGGGTGGGTTCCACTGCCGGTACTGCGAGCCCCTGGGGTTACCAATCCGGTATATCGCAGCAACAACGGCGGCAATACCCTCTTCCGTTCCCAGTTTGTCATTACCGACAAAGCTTCGAAGGCAAAAGCCGAGAACATTATGAAGTGGCTTGACGCGCTCTACGATCCCATCCACAGCTATGAAGCTCTTGCAGGCCCCTTGGGCAAAACCTGGCAAATCCTGAGCCAAAAAGATGGAATAACCGTTTTCGAATACTTTAGTGACCTTTTCAATAGCTGGCCCAAGGAAGAGCAGGAAAAGAACGATGTTGGCGGGTACTCTATAACTTCTTTGCCCAGGTGGCGGCGTCCCCCTGCCATTTGGCAGCGGAAGCCTACGCCGGGTTGGGAAAACGAATATAAAGACACCGATGTCCGGGACGCCCTGTACAAGCCTTTCCTTGAACCGGTTTTCACGCCGGCCGCCTGGCTTAACACCGCAGACGCAGCCCGGGTTGCCGACCTTCAGACTCCCATTGTCGATTATGTGAAGCAAAAACAGGCTGAATGGGTTTCCGGTCAGGCCAATGTGGACGCCGAATGGGACGCCTATATTGCTCAGCTTAACCGTATGGGGCTTCAGGAACTTCTTGCCATGAAACGCAATGCGATAAAGCTGTAGTCCGAGTTGAGTTGTTAATTTAGCAGAGAGCAGTTGTTCGGGAACTCAGGTTTCTGAACAACTGTTTTTTTAAGAACAAAAAATTTTATCCTGGCTCAGGAGTGTAGGATGTAATGAGTGTCAAACTTAAAGAAGGACTTGTAAAAACGAAGGGCCGTGAATTGAAGGATATTCACAGGAAACCGCTGCTGACACAGATTTTTCAAAGCAGGGAACTATATTTGTTCTGTCTGCCGGGAATTCTTGTCATGCTGATTTTCCACTACTGGCCTCTGTACGGGGCGCAAATCGCCTTCCGGGCCTATTCGGTGCGGCGGGGCATTTGGGGAAGCCCCTGGGTGGGGCTGTACAATTTTACCAGGTTTTTTAGGTCCGCCAACGCCATAAAGATTATACTTAATACCCTGGTGTTAAGTTTTTATTCTCTGGCCGCTGGGTTCCCCCTGCCTATTATTTTGGCCCTGCTCCTCAACTCTTTCCGGTATAAACGTTACACCAAGGTGATACAAACCGTAACCTACGCTCCGCATTTTATATCTACTGTGGTCATGTGCGGCATGATCATCCTATTTCTATCGCCCCGGGTCGGCGCGGTAAACATGATCATGGGTTTGCTGGGTATTCAGCCCGTCAATTTTATGGGAGAGCGCACCATCTGGCGTCATGTCTACGTTTGGTCCGGCGTGTGGCAAAATATGGGCTGGAGTTCGGTGGTGTATTTCGCCGCCCTTTCCGGGGTGAGTCCCGAATTACACGAAGCCGCCACAGTGGACGGCGCGACCAAGTTTCAGCGGATCATTCACATAGACCTGCCGGCTATTCTGCCCGTGGCGGTCATGCTTCTTATCCTGAATTTGGGGAGTGTGTTCTACGTAGGTTTTGAAAAGGCCTACGCCCTGCAAAACCCCCTGAACTTGAGTGTATCCGAGATTATCTCCACATACGTCTACAAGATCGGGATTTTAAACAACGATCCCGCGTTTTCCTCGGCAGTGGGCCTCTTTAACTCGGCGGTAAACGCCGTACTGCTGATTACCGCGAACACAATTTCCCGCAATCTCTCTGATAACGCGTTATGGTAGGTAAACTATGGCAATAAACAATCGATTTCCCGCGGTTATAGCGCGTAAGGGAAAAGGCTTTGAAGAACACCGCAGTTTAGAAGACAAAGTTTTCGATACTATAAACTTCGTCGTTCTTACCGTTGTATTCATCCTTGTGGCTTACCCCCTGTATTTCATCATCATCTCCTCAATAAGCGATCCTCAAAAGGTGGCTTCGGGGCAGGTGCTCTTTTTTCCCGTGGGCATCAACCTGGACGGTTACAGAGAGGTACTCAAAAACAAAGGGGTCATGCGGGGCTTTTTCAATTCTATTTATTACACGGCTTTGGGGACTACGATTAACCTTGTCGTTACCCTACCCACCGCCTACGCCTTGTCCCGCCCGGACTTCCACGGGCGCAAGGGCATCTCGATTTTTTATATCATAACTATGTTTGTTTCAGGCGGCCTCATTCCCACATACCTCGTGGTTCGCTCCCTGGGGATGCTCAACACCGTGTGGGCTCTGGTTATTCCCGGGGCAATTTCGGTCTACAACATGATGGTTGCCAGGACTTTCTTTAAGACCAACATCCCGGGGGAAATGCTGGATGCCGCCAAGGTTGACGGGTGTTCGGACACCACGTTCTTTTTCCGCATGGTACTGCCCTTATCCGGGGCGATAATCGCCATTCTGGTGCTTTGGTACGGCGTAGGGCACTGGAACTCGTATTTTTCGGCCCTGCTTTACATTTCGGACAGGGCGAAACAGCCCCTTCAGCTTGAACTCCGCATGGTACTGCTTCAGAACACCCAGGGGACGGAGATGATGGAAATGACGGAGGAATTCCTCGCCCAAAAACGCCGCCTTGATGCCCTGCGGGATATGATGAAATATTCCCTCATAATCATCTCAAGCCTTCCTGTCCTGGTTCTCTACCCCTTTATCCAAAGGCACTTTGTAAAGGGCGTTACCGTCGGTTCCCTTAAAGGTTAGCGCCGTTTTAATAGCCGTAGTACCGTGATAAGAAAATTGCTTGACAAATACGATAGCGTATCGTATAATGTATCGTATGAAAGTAACCGCGATAATTTCCGATGACCTGATTTATGAAGTAAAGGAACAAACCCATTGTTCAACGGTTACCGAGGCAATAACCGTTGCCCTAAAGGATTGGATCGATCTTTATAAAGTAAAGGAATTGAACAAAAAAATCGCCGAAAATCCCATAAATATTAGCAGGGGAAAACAAATTCGGGAAACAAACCGCTCGAAATGATAATTCTTGATACAAGCGTTTGGATTGAACATTTAAGAAACAATCAAAAATTTTTCCCAAAAGTCAGCAAGTTATTGGAAAGCTGGGAAATACTGGCGGTAGATTGTGTTTTTGGAGAATTATTACAGGGGGTAAAAAATGATTATGAACAAGAAATAATATTGAATTTTTGGAAGTATCTGCCAAAAGAACATGATGAGGATATTATAATTGAAGCGGGCATCTATTCATCAAAAAATAAACTATTGGATAACGGCGTAGGTTTAATAGACGCAATAATCCTGGCACACGGGATAAAGAACAATTCAAAAATATGGACTTTAGACACCAAATTTTTAAAAATAATACCGGAAAAGCTAAAATATTCAGGATAATAAAAACACTTTATTCCCTGGTAAAAAGTGGATACCCGTTAAGAAAGAGAATATTGTCTATTATTACATAGGAAATATGGTCGCCAAGGATAATCCGGTTACCCCTGATCCTATAGGTAAAAGGCTCCAATCTGTTAATTGAAGTATAAATACAATATGTCATATCAACAAACTCAATAGTATCCTTGTTTTTTGAAATGGTTCCTGTGGCAATCCATTTAGTACCGATTATGGTTTCCGGTGCTATATCACCCAAAGAAGAAGCTTTACCTGAGATAGACTCTGATCCCATAAATTGCGCCATGGTTCCTCCCGAGAAATGATTAAAAGTATGGTTGATATAATATTTGCTTATCTATAAAACATACGAAAATTCGGTATATGAGGCAACAATTTTATTAAAAACGGCGCTATTCTCACGGAAATTAATTTTCAAATAATTTACCACGAACCACGCGAACGCCACGAACCCTCACTCCGATATTTACCGTAAAACTCTCTTGATCCTTATTAATTTCATGGAATCTGAAGGTTAAAATGGTTTTTCTAACAGTAAGTTCGTGATGGTTTGTGTGGTTTGTGGTAAAATTGAATTCCGTGCGCTATTCTGAAGCCCTATTGACATCAAAACGGCTATTCATTAGTCTAATTTTACCTTGGAGCGGCGCATACGGCAACCTAAAGGTTGCTTTGATCAATAGACAGTGATACATTGTCCTGCGCCGGCTCGTGTTACATTTTTAGAGAAACAGCCCTTGACGGGCTGCCTCCTTGGAGCGGTGCGAGAGCGGCCGAATCGGGCTCCCTGCTAAGGAGTTGTGCCCCGAAAGGGTACCGGGGGTTCGAATCCCCCCTGCTCCGGACTAAAAACGCTACGCGTTTTTAGTTAAGGAGTTTTGTGGCTATCCCTTACGGGATAGCACAAAACTCCACACATTAATGTTAAGTGGGGGATTCGAAACAGAGCGTTTCTGAAGGAACCCAAGGCGCCAGCCTTGTGACCAGTAAAGCCGGCGCAGGACGCGCCGGGAAACGCGTAGGCGGGTCGAAATGAGCAAACAGGATGTTTGCGAATGTAGACCGAATCCCCCCTGCTCCGTTGAAAACGTAATTCTGTCATTGTAATTCGAGAACAGCCCTTAACGGGCTGCCTCATTGGAGCGGTGTCCGAGTGGTTGAAGGAGGCGGTCTTGAAAACCGTTGTGCCGCAAGGTACCGGGGGTTCGAATCCCCCCTGCTCCGGACTAAAAACGCTACGCGTTTTTAGTTAAGGAGTTTTGTGCTATCCCTTACGGGATAGCTTAACAAAACTCCACACATTAATGTTAAGTGGGGGATTCGAAGAAGAAATCTTGCTAAAGCTAAACTCTTGTGTTACCTTTAGCGCACTGAGGTTGTAGCTCAGCTGGATAGAGCAGCAGATTGCGGATCTGCAGGTCGCACGTTCGAATCGTGTCAGCCTCATATTGTAATTATTTATTTTTGGCGGATAAGATTACCACTCACAGCAGTTCAAAATAATACCTATTACGTCCATTCTGCTTTGATTTATACAGCATCTCGTCGGCTTTTTTCACAAAATCATCCGCGCTGTGTGTATGCGTCACTTTACCGGTTGTAACCCCGATTGAAATGGTTAGACAGTTTGCCGCGTCGTTTTGTTCGTGCGGTATATTGCGGTCTCGGATATTTTCAAGCAGTTTTTCCGCGATTAACCTAGCGCCCTTTTCGCCGGTATTGGACAAGACTATGACAAATTCTTCTCCGCCGTATCTGGCTACAAAATCATCTGCTCTTGTTATACTCCTGGAAAGCGTCTGCGCGACAATTTTAAGGCATTTATCGCCTTCGACATGTCCGTAGGTATCGTTGTATCTTTTAAATAAGTCAATATCGATCATCAACAGGCTTAATAAACAGTCTGAGCGGGATAAGGAACTTATAACGCGCTTCATGTTTTTATCAAAGAACCGCCTGTTATAGATTCCGGTAAGCGCGTCATACTCAACTTCGGCACGGATGAAAGCGTTTGCGAACAAAAATGCCGCCGAGCGCAGCATCTCAATAATATCTTCTTCGAAAGAACGTTCATTTTTTGTGTCGGCAAAAAGCGCGAAACCCCAAAAAGCATTGTTGATATGTATCGGTATAGCGGCGACCGAAAGTATTCCAAAAGATTGGAGTACGGTGGCTTCGGGTCTGGGTATCAGCTTTGACGGGCCGTTTATGGAGTTCCCATCCGCCAAATGGCTTTCCCAATTCGGCATGAGCTTCAGGTAAGGCACGTCAGCGAACAGCAATTCAAGCAATTCTGCGCTGCCTGAGGAATTGCCCCAACGGTAGACCTGAGACATATGGAAACCATCGGACTCTATGTGATTACGGTAGAGAATCAATCTGTCAATTTCAGCTATATCGGCAATAAGACGCACGCCTTTCGTCATCGTATCTTCTTTCTCCTCATTTTCGGACAGAAAGATAAAGGCAACCTTGTTTAGCGTGTCCGACATCTTTTCGCGCCGCCTGAGCGCTTCCATCGCCTGCTTGGCGTTTCTGGTTTTTTCCGCCCTGATAATCGTACTGACGCACATACGCGCGGCCGAGCGCAGGATGGCAATACAATCCTTGTCAAAATCCCGTTCCTCGGTATTGTCCTGGCAAGTAACAACGCCCCAAAACTCGCCTTCGGTGAAAACCGGCACAATCAAAATCGATATAACACCGCGCGGGCTTAAAAACTCAGCTTCATCTTCTTTGAACTCGCTGCGCTTGAGGCTTATACAGGAATCATCTGATATAATCGAAACCCAGCGCCTGATTGCCGAGGTTACCGGCAATTCCCTAAGAGTGTCGTCAATTGGAGCCGTTCCGCCTGTAACTCTGTCCCAGCGGTATTTTTCTCCGCAGAGCATGGCCTCTCTATTAGAAATACGGAATACGATAATCCTGTCCAAGCCCGCCGCAGCCGCAATTGGCTTTAAGCCGTTTGACATTATATCGTCAAGCTCTTTCTCGGTATAGGAAACAAATATTTCAAGCGATTTGTTTAAAGCGTTGGTGTATAGTTCACGGCGCCCATTTATATCAAGTCCTTCGTACAGCCTATTAGCGTTAGGCAAGTGATTACTCCCCTTTTTCTGCATGTGTAATATCCAATAAAAATACCATAAATTGAATATTTTTACGATAATAAAATTATCATTTAACTACACTCTAGATGTGGTTATATTAATTACACTCTATTCGGTGTTTGAAAAAAGGTCAATCCAACAGCATTGTATTCAAATAGCAGCTAAAAGGGTGGATTAATGGGTGGAAAAGAACTAAGGGCAATATTTGGCAAAAATGTCAGAATTTATCGAAACCGCCGGAACTGGTCTCAAGCGGATTTAGCTGAATATGCCAATATTTCGATTAATTTTCTCGGCGATATAGAGCGGGGAAATAAATGGCCGCACCCTGAAACATTGACAAAGCTTGCGGATGCCCTGGAAATAAGGGTATTTGAGTTATTTCTGGAAGAAAATAACGAGCCCAATCCGAAGACAATAAAATTGATGAACCGCTTTATAAAAGATGTTTCCTTAACTATAAATAAAAATCTGTCCCTTTCTGTTAATCAGTCTATCGAACATGTCCGCAAACAGTACAGGCTGGTATAATACAACCCGGTCCTTCCTTTTCTCAGAGCTGCTCAAAATAATATCTATTGCGCCCATTCTGCTTTGACTTATACAGCATCTCGTCAGCTTTTTTCACAAAATCATCCGCGCTGTGTGTATGCGCCACTTTACCGGTTGTAGCCCCGATAGAAACGGTGAGGCAGTTTGCCGCGTCGTTTTGTTCATGCGGTATATTGCAGTCCCGTATATTTTCAAGCAGTTTTTCCGCGATTAACCGTACGCCGTGTTCGTCCGTATTCGGCAGGACAATGACAAATTCTTCTCCGCCGTATCTGACAACAAAATCATCCGCTCTTGTTACAGTTTGAGAAAGCGTCTGAGCGACAATTTTAAGGCACTTGTCGCCTTCGACATGACCGTAGGTATCGTTGTATCTCTTAAAGAAGTCAATGTCGATCATCAAGAGGCTTAATAAGATGCCTGAGCGGGATAAGGAACTTATGATGCGCTTCATACTTTCATCAAAGAACCGTCTGTTATGAATGCCTGTAAGCGGGTCGTAGTATATTTTATCCGCTTCAATTTTGAGTTCCCGTGCGTTCTTTTCCGCATTGGATATGGCATTCTCCATTTCGGTGCGCTGCAGCATATTTACGCATAAACGGGCGGCTGACCTCAGCATGGCGATACATTCATCGTCAAAATCCCTTTCTTCGGTGTTATCGTGAAAGGTAGTAACGCCCCAAAGGCCGCCTTCCGCAAAAACGGGAACAATCAGTATCGATCGTACGCCGCGGGGGGTTAAAAAGGCGGCTTCGTCTTCCGTAAATTCGCTGCGGCGGAGGCTTACACATTCGTCATTCATCATTGCGCCGAGCCAGCGTTTCAATGCCGTTGTCACGGGCAATGTCCTCAATTGGTCATCAACAGGCGCCGATCCCCGGCTTGCCCTGTCCCAGCGGTATATCTCCCCGGATTTTCTTTCATTGATTTCATTGCTCTGCCGGTTTCTGGCGCGGAAAACAAGGAGCCGGTCTAAAGACGCCACGTCCATGACAGGCCATAAGCCGTTTCCCATAACTGCATCTATTGATTCCTCGGCGCGGGAGACAAATATCTCGAGCGTACTATTAAGGGCGTTTGTATATTTCATGCGGCGCTCAAGGGCTTCATTGGCTTTTTTTTCATTTTGCGTCCTTTCATTCATGACGACGGTGTTCATACACAGAAGCGCCGCTGAACGTATAACGTCGATACTGTCATCATCAAAATACCGCTCGTCCCGGCGATCTCCAAACAACGCGAACCCCCAAAAGGTATTATTGACAATCAACGGCTCGATAAATACCGAAACGATTCCGACGGATTCCAATATGACGGCTTCCGGAAGCGTCCTTGCGGGACCGTTGACAGAATTACCTTCCGCCAAAAACCGTTCCCACCGCGGCGCAAGTTTGGCATATGTAATGTCTTCCAGTCCGGGCGGAGGCTTTGCCGTGCCGCCTGACTCTCTGTCCCAGCGGTAAATTTGCGACACATGCAGCTCGTCCGGTCTTTGGAAATTTCGCCAGATCGAGACACTGTCTAAATTCAGCGCGTCGCATAACAGCTTCAGTCCGTGAGTCATCGTATCATCAAATGTCCCTTCACGCCGCGACAGAAAAATTATAGCCGTATTGGTAAGGACATCCGTTATTTTTTTACTGTAAGCATTACGCTTGCTCATATCGGCAAAAGTAGCTTCCAAAAGCGAGAATTCATTTTTCCTGGATACCAAAACCTGTGAAAGCACTTCACCGGCAGACAATCTGCCGACATTGACTGTTAATGTTCTTAACGGAGCGGCTACAAGTTTATATACAATTATAAAATATACTGCCAAACTGGTCATAATTATAAAAATAGTAACAATTATATTGGTACGGAATGAACTTGCTTGAGCGGCTAATACGGTGCCCATAAAAAAATTGGCGCCCGCATAACCGGCAGTTGTCCCGTCATACCGGCATATAGGTTCTCGGGCGGTCAGAAAAAACCCCCACTCGGTATCGGAAATATAGGGAGCCGGCTTTTTTCCGGCTGATAAAACGGCTTGCAGCGAGGAATCAAGCCCGGATTGCATCCAATCGGAGAATTCGCCAATCCCTACATGGGTATCGGGATCGGGGTCGGTGTCAAAGACAAATAATTCGCCGCCATCGACTATTTGGGTGACAAATACATATGTCATACCCGACATAGTTTGTATAGACCTTAGAATATCAAGTAATCTATTGTAGTTATCATCCGCGTCCAGTGTCTCTAAATAGAAGTCTACATCTTCCGCCGAGACAAAAGACGCCGCCAACTGAACAGCAATTTCAGCCTGAGAAGCATATCTGTCCTGTGTTCCTTCTCTGGACACACGCATCTGAGCGGTAACAGCAACAATAGATATTGCTACGGCCAGTATTACAAGAAATAAGAGTATCTGCGCGATCAAGGAATTCAAAAACCTTACAGATTTCACACCAGTTATAGTATCTCCGTTGCTTCTGGAATTCAATGTTATCTATATAGATAATTATACGTTATATTGATACAATAGTACAATTTATATATAATTGCCACGGAGTATGCAATGTTAATCGTAAAATTTGGCGGCACCTCAGTTGGATCTCCGGAAGGGATTGAGCAGGCAATCGGTATTCTTAAAGATGACGCGCACAGGGGAAAAACCGGCGTCGCGGTTGTCTCGGCGCTTTCCAAAATAACCGACACACTAATTGAGATGAGCCGTCTGGCCGCTTCGGGCGATGAAGGCTATAAAGATATTGCCGCAGACATAAAAAAACGGCACGAAGAAGTAGCTGCGGTTTTTCTGACCGGAAAAGAACTTGAAAAAACCAAAGAAGCCATAGCCGCAATGATTTCAGAACTTTTAAAGATCCTGGACGGCGTATCTGTTCTCCGTGAATCATCCAGGCGGACGCTTGATTTAGTTATGAGTTTCGGCGAAAGGATGTCGGCCTTTTTATTCGCGAAAATACTTACAGAGCGCGGAATTCCCGCCGCTTTTCTTGACGCACGGCCCCTTGTTAAAACTGATAACAACTTCGGGAAAGCCCGCTTTATTCCCAAGGAAACTTACCCGGCAATTCGCGCGTTTTTTAATTCACCGGAAATAAATATTTCCGCCGGCGGCGCAAGGCCTGTACAGGTTGCTACAGGTTTTATAGGCAGCACAAAGGACAATTCGGTTACAACTTTGGGCAGGGGTGGATCTGATCTCAGCGCCGCCATTTTTGCCGCTGCGCTGGAAGCTGAAGAGCTGGAGATCTGGACGGACGTGGACGGGATTTTAACGGCGGATCCGCGGCAGGTTCAAAACGCGTTCAGGATTGACAGCATCTCTTATGTTGAAGCAATTGAATTGTCGCACTTCGGGGCCAAGGTCATCTATCCTCCTACCATCAGGCCGGCGCTGGAAAAGGGAATACCAATCAGGATTAAAAACACCTTTAATCCTTCCAGTCCCGGAACCGCTGTCATAAATGACGCGGAGGAAGGGGCTTTCCCAATCCGCGGCATTAGTTCCATAAGCGGCATCACCCTGGTTTGTATCGAAGGCTCCGGTATGGCGGGGGTTACGGGTTTTTCCGCCAGGTTATTCGGCGCGCTGGCCCGGCGGGGGATCAATATCATTTTGATCTCCCAAAGTTCCAGTGAATACTCAATCTGCTTTGCCGTAGTACCCTCTGACGCCGAAGCCGCGAGCGAAGCCATTAAAGAAGAGTACGCCCAGGAAATAGCCTCCGGAACCATCGAAGAACCGACTATCGAAAAGGATCTCTCCGTTGTCGCGGTAGTGGGCGCGAGAATGAAAAAGATCTCCGGCATTTCCGGCAAATTTTTTCACGCCCTGGGAAGAAACGGCGTTAACGTTGTGGCTATAGCCCAGGGCTCTTCGGAAATGAACATTTCCGCGGTAATAGCGCGGCAGGATGAGACCAAGGCCCTTAACGCGATCCACGAAGCTTTCTTCCTTTCCGGCGTTCGTTCGGTAAACCTTTTCCTTTTGGGAACAGGTTTAATCGGCGGAACCCTGCTGGATCAAATTGCGGCGCATAAGGAAATTCTCGCGAAAGAGTACAAGATAAAAATCAACCTTGCGGGCGTTGGGGATTTCAACCGGATGATTCTGCGGCCCGAAGGTCTTGACCCAAAAACAGCCAAGGCAGCCTTAAAGGACGCAGCCAAAAATGACGAAACTGCCGCTCTGGATCTTGCCGCCTTTATTTCGGCAATGAAAGCGATGAATCTTCCCAATACCTGCTTCTGCGATTGTACGGCAAGCGAAGAGGTGGCCGGCCTGTACGCGGAGATACTGCAATCTTCAATTCCCGTGGTAACTCCCAATAAACGGGCAAATTCCGGTTCTCTGGATTACTATAAGACCCTCACGGGATTTTCCAGAGCCAGGGGCATCCCGTATCTGTACGAAACCACAGTCTGCGCCGGCCTTCCGGTAATATCGACTTTAAGGGATCTCTTTCTTTCAGGAGACAAGGTAAGGCGCATTGAAGCCGTGCTTTCAGGAACCTTGAGCTATATCTTCAACAATTTTGACGGCTCCAAATCTTTTTCCGCCCTGCTGCGTGAGGCAAAGAACAAAGGCTTTACCGAGCCTGACCCAAGGGATGACCTAAACGCCGTGGACGCCGCGCGGAAGGCTGTTATTCTGGCGCGTGAATGCGGCTTAAACATGGAATTTTCAGAGGTTGAAATTGAGCCCATTCTGCCTCCCGCCTGCTTTAAAGCCGACGGGGTGGAGGCTTTCTTCAAAGAACTGGAAAAATCCGACGCCGACTTTGAAAAGCGCCGCTGTGAAGCCGCCGCCGAGGGAAAAACCCTGCGTTACGTGGCGGTAATCGAAAACGGCTGCGCGAAGTTATCCCTTCGCAAAGAACAGGCCGGCAGCCCTTTCCTCACCCTAATTGACGCCGACAATATAGTCGTTATTACCACCGATCGCTATTCTACCCTCCCAATGGTAATAAAAGGCCCGGGCGCGGGCGCACAGGTTACCGCCGGCGGGGTTTTCGCGGACATAGTGCGAATAGCAAGAACTTTGGTCTAAGGCAATTCCTGAAAACCGTAATTTAGCACAGATTTCACAGCAACAAATGATCTAAACAAAAACTGGAAACGGGCGTGCGTGGGCAGTGCCGGGCATTCTCTTTGCTCCAATTCTTTATTTAACGCTTTCGTGCGCAAGCCTGCGGCTTGCTGGACACGAAAGCGGGGGTTTGCCCAACCCCCATTTCCCCGCATGTCGCAAAAGGTCATGCCCGACCCTGTCCGCGCCCGCCCATAAGCAGTTTTGTTCTGTCAATCCATGCAGCGAAAGCGTGGCAAATTGGGTTTATACTTCACAAGCGTATTGCAGAACCTGGCGCTTTAATAAACAGGCTAAATGCGGCAATGAGGCCGGACGAAACCCAAATGGAAGCCTCTGGAATTCTCCGGCGAAAGGAGACGATAGAGTAAAGGTTAGCCCTAAAGTGCATTGATTGCCTGCCCAATGAAATGTAAGTGTCGTGGAAATTCACTGACACAAAAATAAAAAAAAGCATCGGGCAGGCGACTCCGAAGCCGGGCTCTACAGGTAGCTTTCATTTGGTGTTTTGCCCGGCCTCTTTAACTGGTTTAGTTTATTTGTAAGCGCCAGATTCAGCGACAAATTATAGTTTTTAATAATTCCAAAAAAAAATCGAAGCGCCCTGCATCCCCGTGCAGTAGAGGGGTGTGAAAACTCATTTCTCTCTTCTTCTACTTGTCCTGACCGCTTTCTCTGCTTTTGGAAAGGACATTGCCGAAAAACCCCTGTTCATCTGGGATCTGCTGTATACCGGCTATTACTACAGCGGTATGAAAAACGCGGACGAGGATTTTTCCTCGCCTGAGGATCTTTTTTCCGGGGGAACCCTTTATAACCGGCTTAACCTTAGCGTCGGCGTTCCGAAACTTGACCTGTCGCTTCGCCTTCTGGCGACAGACAAGCGGCTTGTGCCACTGGTCGATGACGATCAAAAAGCGGGGTTTAACCCCGGCTTTGGGATTTATCATCCTGAAAGCGGCTCAAGGCTCCTCTACGGCGTTCTAAGCGAATACGGGCTTTCCGCGCGGATAAACAACGTCTGGCTTAGGGGCATACCGTTTATGGAAACCCGGAACCCGTCAACAAGGGATCTTAAAGTTGAGCCTTCCGCCAAGGACGAAAGCGAAACCTACCTGTACCTGAGCCTGCCCCGCAGCATCCTGCCGGGTTATGAAGCCTTTGCCGCCGCGGCTATTGATAGCGAGTTAAATTTGACTTTTTCAGGCGGGGTGGGCATGGAAAAAAACAAAAAAGAAATCCGGCTTGAGGGCTTTTACACCGGAAAGAAGCTCCCACAAAGAAAAGCCTCAAGCTGGTTTTCCGCATCCCCTCCACTGCCTGAAAGGGATTTTAATATTTACGCGCTGGGCTTTATTTTCAATTCGCCTGTTCTGGCGTTTGCCACCGACTGGGCCTGGTCGCAAACATACGCATGGGGGACAGGACTTTATGGAAACTTTGCCCTCCGTTATGAAAATAAGCCCTGGCGCTTTTCCCTGGCAGGCGACGGGGCGGAAGGCCGTTTTGCCGACCGAAGCGGCGCTACAGCCGGAAGGGGCTTCAGGCTCGCCGCAAAAGGCGAACGGCGTTGGCCCCGATCGGGACTTCTGCGTTTTTCAGGCGATATACGCTCGGCGGGCCTTGGGGAAAGTTTCAGCCGGGGCAGCGCCGCGATTTACTACAGGCCATCCGCCCCAAGCGCCGCGGAAAAAAGAAACTCCCCCTCACTTTTTCGTTTCACGCGCGCCTCGCTAAGCATTGGCAGAGACGCGAGGAAACCAAAAAAAACAGCCGACTCAATAAGCGCGCTTGCCGGTTTTAACATCGGCCCTTTCACCGGCGCTTTTTCATTTTCCTTTCACAGTCTTTCATTTCTTGGGGAGGAAAGCCTGTTCCAATTCCCCGTTTTTGAAAATTTTGATTCGTTCAAAGTCTCAGGGGAACTTGGCTGGAAACCGCCTAAACTCCGTATCGGCGCGATTGATTTAAAAGCCAGGCTGGGCTGTACCATTAAAGCGGAAAAAGACCCAATCTGGGAGCTTTCGCTTAACGGCTCGATCAAGCCGGCTAAATGGGGCAGAATCGGCCTTAAAATCGCTTCAACGGATTTTCCGGACAAGTGGAACTTCACACTGAGCTGGAGGTTTGAGGAAAAATTGCCATAATGCCCCTGCGCTGGTATAATGGACTTATTCAGAAACTGAAGTTTCCGAATAACTATAAGGAGAATAATATGACTGCCCAGGAAATCGTGTCTCAATTAACCCTCGAAGAAAAGGCGTCTTTGTGTTCAGGCAAAGACCGTTGGCTGCTCAAAAGCGTTGAGCGCTTAGACTTGTCTTCCATTATGGTAGCTGACGGCCCCCACGGCCTGCGCAAGATGCTAAAAGCGAAAGCAGACTACGATGGAACTGCCCCTGCCACTTGTTTTCCCACCTATGTAACCTGCGTATGCAGCTTTGACAGGGACTTGCTGTACCAAATGGGACGGGCGTTGGCGGAAGAATGTTTGCAGGAGAAAGTCTCTGTCATTCTGGGCCCAGGGGTAAACATTAAACGCAGCCCGTTATGCGGCAGAAATTTTGAGTATTTCAGCGAAGACCCTTTTGTCGCGGGTGAAATGGCGGCGGCGATTATTAACGGAGTTCAGAGCAAGGGCATAGGCACTTCCCTGAAACACTTTGCCGCCAATAACCAGGAAAAGGGGCGCTATATCTGCGATTCTGCCATTGACGAGCGGGCGCTTAGGGAAATATACCTCGCGGCTTTTGAGACGGCGATTAAGCAGGCCCAGCCCTGGACGGTTATGGACTCGTACAATATGGTAAACGGCGTTCACGCCTCCGAGAATTACAAACTCCTTACAAGCATATTGCGGGACGAATGGGGTTTTAAGGGCATAGTTGTAACCGATTGGGGCGCTCTTAATGACCGGGTGGCAGGACTAAAAGCTGGGCAGGATTTGGAAATGCCCGGCATTGATGATTTTAGCGATTCAAAGATCGTGGCGGCGGTAAAAAGCGGCGTTGTTGATGAAAGCGTTTTAAACAAAACCGCGCTCCGCCTTGTTGAGCTGATCCTTAAAGCGCAGGAAAACCTGAAGGATAATTATCAATACGACAAGGCGGCGCATCACGCGCTGGCGTTTAAGATCGCGCTTGAGTCAGCGGTGCTGCTTAAAAACGACGGCGATGTATTGCCGGTTAAACAGGGGCAGAGCCTCGCTGTAATTGGCGGCTTTGCCAAAACGCCCCGCTATCAGGGAGCGGGAAGCAGCAAGATAGTCCCAAGTAAACTTGACAACGCCTATGACGCGTTCAAAGCCGCCGGTGTTTCCTTTGACTTTGCGCCGGGTTATGCCGGTGTAAATCCTGACAACGCTCTTATTGAAGAAGCGGTTAAGACTGCCAAAGGTAAAGACAAGGTAATTATCTTCGCAGGGCTTCCCGATGAATACGAAAGCGAAGGGTACGATCGTACTTCTTTTGACATGCCCCCAAGCCACAATAAACTTATAGAAGCGGTTGCCGCGGTTAACCCGAATACCGCCGTTGTTTTACAGCTTGGCGCTCCTGCGGCGCTGCCTTGGGCAGGCAAGGTAAAGGGGATACTCGCGGCGTACCTCTGCGGGCAAGCGGGAAGCGGCGCTATTGTTGACTTGCTTTTGGGCAAACATTCCCCGGGCGGTAAACTTGCGGAATCATGGCCGCTCTCACTGGAAGACACCCCCTGTTACCACTATTATCCGGGAAGCGTCCGAAACTCGGAGTACAGGGAAAGTATCTTTGTGGGTTACCGTTACTATGATCACGGCGAAAAACCTGTTGCTTTTCCTTTTGGGCATGGCCTTTCTTATACCAAGTTTGCGTACAGCAATTTGAAACTGAGCAGTAGCTCTTTTAAGTCTGGCGATAAGCTTGAAGTCAGTTTTGACATTAAAAACACAGGGGAAGCAGCCGGGGCCGAAATCGTCCAGGTATATGTAGCGCCAAAAAGCACGGCGATTTTCCGGGCTATAAAAGAACTCAAGGGCTTTGAGAAAGTATTTTTGCAAAAAGGCGAAAGCCGGACTGTAAAAATTTCCCTGGATACCCGTTCCTTTGCTTACTACAACGTTCCTAAGGCAACCTGGGCCATCGAAGGCGGCGCTTATGAGATCCTCGTTGGCGCTTCAAGCCGTAACATTTCCCTGCGGGGCGAAGTCCAGGTAACAGGCGACGGTTATGAAACGCTGTTGAAGGATCAGCGCAAGAGCTCGCCAGAATACTTTAACCTGGATACAACAAAAGGCTTAAAAGTCAGCGACGCGTCTTTTGAGGCTTTATACGGGCAAAAGCTGCCTTCAAGCAAACGTGAAGCGGGACAAATTGATATCAACAGCACGGTTGAAGATATAAAGCATACGGAGTTAGGGAAAAAATTGGAAGCCTACGTTCGACAGGAAATGTCGGAGGCGTTCACCGGAGATAATCCGGACGATCTCCGCGTTCAGATTGAAAGGAGGCTTACTGAATTGCCCTTGCGCACATACGCAAGGTTTGGCAAAGGCAAAAGAATGACCCCTTCCATGATCGAAGCTCTGGTTGATATGCTGAACGGCAAGCCCTGTTCCGATCCGAAATTGTTGGGATTTTTTGATTAGCGAACAAGTCCAATTACCAGGAATGCTGCCTTCCCTGGGCGTCGCGGAACACCAGGTTGTCTTCATCGTCCCGTAAGGGATCGTGATTCTCCGTGCCTCGCCTTCGCGTAATGTAGTTATACGCGCTCTCCGCCGCAGCTTCAGGTGAAACTTCCCTGTCCATTGGGTCGAACACGCGGAAGGTATATCCTTTGGGGGCAAGCTTGTTGCGCGTCATCTGTATAAACTGGTGCAGCGCCGCCTTGCTCATATTATAAGCGAAGTGATCGATGCGGCGCGTTTCATTAACCGAGGCCTCCGCCCGTGTCAGATAAAAGAGGCGTTTACCTTCCCCCTGATCCAGCAAGGGCAGAAAAGCTTCCAGTAAGGTCATGCTGCTTAGCACGTTTTGACGGTACACCTGCTCTACCACCGCGGTATCTATGCCGTCGCGTACTGTGAAGGTATCTTTCGGAGAATGAACATCTGTCGTGTCCAAGAGGAAATCCAGCTTACCGGCTTTTTCCTTGAGCGCCGCCGCCGCCTCGTTTTGGTCAAGGGGTAAAAGCGTTACTTTTTCTATCGGCTTATTGCCCAATGCGAACACCTGGAATCCTTCGCGTGCAAAAATCGCCGCAAGGGTTTCGCCAAAGAATTTATCTATACAAGTAACAAGTACAGTCTTTGTCATATCGCAGCCTCAATACGTCCATTCATAGCCTGAATAATCCACCATCACAAGCCGGTGTTCATCGCGGAGCGCTGTCTCAAAATATTTTGCCGCTATGCCGCCGATATAATCAGGATCGTACTTTGCGTTTTCGGACAGTGAGCCGTCCTGCATACGCCGCTTCATCCAGCCGGGGTGGAAAAGGCGGAAGGTGTAGCCCTGGGAATACAGCTGGTTATGAAGTATACGCACCCCCATGTTAAGGGACACCTTGCTCATTGGATACGGGTACGGGCTGTCGCCCCGGTGCTTCATCAGCACAATGCAGGACACTTCGCTTGACACGAAACAGAGCCGTTTCATCCTGCCCCGATCCAATAGCGGTAAAAGTTTTTCCACAAGAAGAACAGGCCCAAGGGCATTGACCCTAAATGCGCTCCATACCGCTTCCATATCCATGGGAGGCTCATACAAATTGCATTTTACAGGGCCCATTAAAGCCGCGTTGGAAATCAGCATATCCAGGGAATCCGTTATTTTAAGTATATGATCCTTTGCGGCGGCTATGCTGTCGGCAGAGCTCATGTCCAGTTTAACGATATGCAGATTGGGGTTCTTTTCGGCCGCATCCTCCAGCAGGGAGTAGTCATCCAAATACTTGCCCGCGAATACTGTCCATCCACGGTTAAGGTATTCTTTGCAAAGCGAAAGCCCCAGACCCCTGTCCGCGCCGGTTACGATTACACTTGGCATTCGATAAACCTCTTATTGACCGGCGCACCATTTCAAAGCATTGGCAAGGGTGCGTTGGTATTGGGGATTTAGCCACACAGGCAAGAGGTGCCCCGGCGTCAATGCGCAGACCCTCCCCTTGCCCTGGGTGCGCACAAACCCGGCGGGACAGATCCACGCCTGAGTGTTGTGATATGGGTCTTCCTGATATTTCTCCTCTACCCCCTGTGGCGGAGAATAAGACGCTATTAAAACATCCGCGTCCTCTGCCGTAATTTCAAGGCGGTAGTGCTCGTCTGTCTCACAAAACATTCCTACACCCTCGGTAACCGGATGCCTCTTAATTGGCTGTACGGTTACCGGACAGGCGTTAGGATGAGTTATAAAACGGCAGCCAATCAGACGATCGAGGGCTTCTGTTTCCTTACCCGTCACAGTACCGCTGTGGACAGCCAGCAGTCCGCCGCCGTTCTCCACATACGCGATAAAAGCCTGCTGCACCGCCTCGGTTTTCCATTTTGTCTTGTCGTCCTCACGGCTGGCTTGATCGCTTTTTGCCATCATGACGACGGGGTAGTTTGAGAGCATGTCGGGTTTAAAATCTTTAGCGTTGGTGATTATATCGAATTGAAAACCCTGACCGGCAAGCGGGGCAACGCCGTCAATGGGAACCTCCCCCGGATGCCAATGATCGTCACAAAGTAATAACACACGCATGATTGCTTCTCCCTATCCTACGCTAACTTGAAAAAGCGGTAAGTACCGCCGGGAATATATACCCGCGCCGTTTTGAACTGTACGGTGTGCTCACGGATAAATCTTCTTTTTAACGAATCGGAAACGAGCGTAAACTCCTCGCCTGTTTCTATATCGCGCAGCGCGGAGTATTCCGCGGGCAGGATAATCTCAACCTCGTCCGCGTATGGCTTTTGGGAGTATATGCCGATAACGTCGTTATCATACAGGAACATGCAGGTTCTGGGACTGCTTTGTATATACGGGCTGCCGTTGGCAAAAACCTTGTTGATGAAACCTGTAACCTCTTTGGGAAGCGAACACAGATCGCCGAAATCGTTCGGCACGTTGAGTATATACAAATTACCTGCTCCGTAAAAATCCAGTGTCAATAGCGGGAAGCTGTTATACTCCGTCATCACGGCAACCTCGCACCAGCTCGCGTTGGTTTTATAGTCCAGGGCCTCAAGCTGAATTTTTTCCGCGCCGGCAAAGACCTGACGTCTTTCGCCGTAAGGCTGAACCCAATACTCGCTTCCGCTTACAGTCTTTCCGGTGGGACGCACCGATGTCATGTCCTTCAACCCACGTTCAAGGCACTCCTTAAAAAAACCGGCGGTGATTACGGCGGTATTGCCGGATCGCACATATTTTTCCAGTTTTTGCGTTATATTTTCGTCTTTCGCTGCGCTGAGCGGAAGGAAAACAATACCGTCTTTATTGTCAAAGTCCGGCGACGGCTCAAAAGGAATGCCGATCATGCCGAGGTAATTGAAAACCTGATCCTCGCCGTCGGCGTTGTACGGCTCGTACAAACGGACGCCCTTAGGCTTGCCGCACTGCTTTATGATCGAATTAAGCCGGTTAAAACGCGGGGTTAAGGGCGGCAAAAAAGCCGAATTGATCATGTCGAAGAAGTTGAAAAGCATCATCTCCTTCGCTTTGGCAATTAAGGTGAATTCAGCCTGCTCTATCCAGCCTGAGATGTCGTCAGACAGGCCGTAGGAGTCTATCCAGCCGCCGCCGTTCCTGTCAGGCGATACGTTTTCCAAATACCGGATGATGCTGTAACTCATATACCGCTGTAGATGCTGCTGTTCATATTTCGGGTTACGGGTTTCAGTCCCCGTATAAATCCCGTCGAAAATGTCCTTCTGCTTTTCGGGGTTATAGCCGGTTTCCTGATACGACTCATACCAGTTAGGGTATTTGATAATAAATTTCATTTTTGGGTTGACCTCTTTTGCCGCTTTGACAATGTCACGTGAAACCGATTCCATCAGATCAAGCCGGTATTCAGCCCAGGTTTTTTTGCCCTTTGCCTCTATGCAGCGCTCACAGCGGCAGGCGGTAAAATAAAAATCATCCAGGATTATTTCATTGAACAGGGCGGCTGTACTCTTAACAATTTCCACTAGGCGTTCCCGGCAGGCGGTTTCCGTATAGCAAAAAGAATTGAATATGCTTTTTTTCTCATGGCCGGGCACTTGTATGGTCGTCGTAATTCCACCGGCGGCTTCGATACCGCGTTCCTCAAACAGGGCCTTTACCGCGCGGATCTTTTCATCGCCAACATCGGTATTGTTTCGGTGCGTCTCGATATACACCTTGTCCAGGGGACAATACTTCTCAAAAAAATCAATCCCGGCCCTGAAGTCTTCCAGGGACATACTCTCGACTCCGGCGGCAGGCAGATAAGTCGCTACGCTGAATTCATACTTGTTTCTCATGTCAGTCTCCTTTTAATTTTTTTCTAACGAATCAAAATAGGCCGCCACAAAGACAGCCGGGGAATTCCAGTATATGGCAATTTCGTTTAACGAAGCTGAGGGTGTATGATCGATGTAAAATTTCGCCGGGGGCGTAGCCGGAGGTATGATCATTTTTGCCGTGTTGTCTGGGAATTTCTTGTTGGGCCCGCCTGACACCAGACCCGGCACGGGATCGTCCACCCCGTCGGCGTAAGAAGGCCGGTGGTGCGGGAAGCGGTAGGCGCGTTCCCCGAAGCCTGTTACAAAACTGTAACCTGTGGCGTTGACCCCCAAAAGATAGTCCAGTTGATTTTGTGCGGCCTTCGAGTATTCGTCATTCCCCGTAAGAAGACGGGCGCAGATCAGTGCAATGGCGTTGTTGAGGATTGGGAGTATACTTCCCCATACATAACTGTCCGCGGCCAGGGCCGTACCGTAACCGCTTTTTTTGGTCAGCTCAAGGAAGGAATCGGCGCCCCGGAGAAACCTCTCTTTTATCGAAGTAAACAAATCCTTGTCCAGTTTGTCTTTCATGATAAAGAGACAACAGAGCGCTCCGAAACCCGCGGTATCCCGCCAGCCGAAACTGGAAATATCTATATCCGACTTATCCGCGCGTTTCTTCAGAGCCGCAAGGTAGCGCTCCTCTCCGGTTACGGAGTACAGCTCTGCGGATGCCCAGAAGAGTTCGTCTTCACAGCTGGAATCCCCATATCCGCCGGAACGGAAATCGGGCGGATTTACGAAAGCCTCGAACACGGGGTTCGCCTCCATCCAGTCCCAGGCTTTCTTCGCCGCGCCAAGGAGCCTTTCGGCAAAGGCGGCGTCGTAGACCCGGTAAACCCTGGACGCCTGCGCCGCCGAAGCGGCAAAGGCCGCGGTGGAACAGTGGGTTACCCTGAAAAGAAAGAGCTCGTCCTTGTCATCTTCGGGCATAATGAATTTGGCGAAATACTTTGTAGCCACCTTGTGGTAAAGCCCGCCATCGGCCCTCTGCATCTTGAGCATCCATTCCAGTTCGTAGCGACATTCGTTGAGGATGTCCGGTACTCCGTTGCCGCTTTCAGGGATGTTTAACTGGTCGCGGTAAACTTGCGGGAAGAATTCAAAGGCGTAAAGCATGTGGGCAACCGTTACCGCCGCGGGTGCGATATAACGGCCGTAATCCCCGGCGTCGTGCCAGCCGCCGGCACATTCGATTACCGTGCCCGTATCCAGTTCCCCGTTGTCTTTGACCAGGGTGGCTTTTCCCAAGTGGCAACTCGCGTGGCGGAAGGGGCCCGCGTGCTTTTCAGGCAATTCACAGCCGCAGCGTTGATAGTAAAGCCCCTTCACCAGGGCGTTGCTCAGTTCGTGGTAGGGCTTTTCCTTTATTGTGATGGTAACCTTTTCCCCGTCGGCGATGAGGAAATACTTCCCCGGCTCGGCGAGGGCGGAAAAATCCACAACGCGCACCGTGTCGCCGGAAGCTTCATCGTAAACCGCGCCGGAAAGCTCCGGCTCGACGGCCTTCGCCTCAGTCTGGCGATTGGCGTCAAGCTCCCGCTCGTTGAGGATCACGCAACACTCGCCCTTTCCGGTTATGATCGCCCTTTTCGGCAGCCGTGGATCATAACCCACCTGGTTGTAATGAATACTCATAGTTCTATTAACTCCATGTACGATCGTGGGAATATTCGTTATTCCACTGATCCGTTGATACCCATATATCTTTTTGGGTTGAATCCAGGTGAGCGCGGATCACCTCGTCATTAAGGTCTTCAATTCCAAGTCCCGGCGTTTCGGTCAACTCGATGTACCCATTGCGGATTATGGGCTTGGAGGCGGTCTTTACCAGATCGTCCCACCAGGGCACGTCTACGGAATGGAATTCCAGGGCAAGGAAGTTTTCCGTTGCCGCCGCGACATGGGCAGCGGCAAGGGCGGCGACGGGGGTTTCGGCCATGTGAATAGCCATTGCCGCCCCGTAATTCTGGGCAAGATCGCCGATCTTCTTTGTCTCGTAAATTCCACCGGAGGTCAGAATGTCCGGGTGGATCACCGACAGAGCGCCTGACTCCAGCAGGGGCAGGAAATTTTCTTTAAGGTAGATGTCCTCACCGGTCGCAAGGGGCACGGCTATGGCTTGCGCCAGGCGCTTGTAGAGGCCGGTCATTTGCCAGGGCAGAAGATCCTCGAGCCAGGCGATGTTGTACTTTTCCGCGCGCCGGGCCAGTTTGATACATTCATTCAGGCCGATATGCCCGCAGTGATCGATGGCAAGGGGTATCTCATAGCCGATGATGGAACGCACTTCGGCAAGGTAGTTTTCAAGGAAGTCCAGACCCTTTCCGGTGATTTGAAGCCCCGTAAATGGATGGGCGATGTTGGTTACGTCGTAGGCGCGGTTGAACCTTTCCCTATCGGTGAGGAAGTACTTCCGCGTTCCCATCGACGCTTTAAGCTCCTCAGCAAAACCCAGGGGAGCGGATAGAAAACCGCCTTCGTCAAGTTCCATCAAGGTACTCACGCCCCAATCCATCTTTAGGAAGGTGAAACCCATTTCCATACGTTTTTTAAGGGCCTCGCCCATCTTCTTCCCGTCCGGCCTGCCGTGGTCATCGGTGTCCGAGTAGATTCGCACCTTGTTGCGGAATTTGCCGCCCAGCATCTGGTACACCGGAACGCCGAAGGCTTTGCCCGCCAGATCCCAGAGGGCAAGCTCAATGCCGCAAACCCCTCCGGCCTGCCGTGAAGGGCCGCCGAATTGCTTAATTCGCCGGAAAAGCTTATCCACGTTGCAGGGGTTCTCCCCGATGAGCCTGCTTTTGAGAATTAGCCCGTAGGTTTCCGAACTCCAATCCCGAATCTCCCCGTAACCAACGAGCTCGCTGTTGGTCATGATTTTGACCATGATGCAGCCCATTGGGGCCCCTGATATTTTGGCAAACCTAAGGTCTGTTATTTTCAGTTTTGAGGGAGCAGAGCACCTGTTAATACTATTCATGCCAATTTCGCTCATTGCGGTATTCCTATGGATTACGGATTGTAAGGCAGACCTTCGCGGCTGCGGTTTCTTTTCTTTGGGGCGCTGGTCGAAAGCTGTTCCTCGATCTCCTCGCCGAAATCAAGGTAGCGGTAACTTTCGGTTTCTTTACTGGCTTTGAACCACGCCTGGAAATCGTCCCACATCTCGCGAGTCCACGGGTTATCGATCTGGGATGGGGTGTACTTCCGTTCCCTCAGGCGCTCGAAACCGAAGATGTCCTTAATATGGAACTTCTCCGCCCGGTCTACGGTTACCTCCGCCAGATGGCAGGGGATAAAAGCGACGCCGCCTGAGCTGCCGAAAACTATGTCCCCGGGCATGGCGACCGCCCTGCCGATCATTGTGGGGCGATTATAGCCGGTCATCACGTAATCCCGAATCGCCGTTGGATGTGAGCCCCGGTAGTATATCTGTAAACCGGGAATATCTTTTACCTGATCGATGTCGCGGATGCCGCCCCAGATGACCGCCCCGCCGCCCTGTGTCCGGTTAGCCACCGCGGTAGAAAGGTTCCCTCCAAAATAGGTGCCGTACTCTATCTTATCGTAGAAATCCACCACCATTACGTCATTTTTGACGAGCCTTCCGACCGCGGACTTGTTGAAGTGCCCCTCAAACCCGAAAGCTTTTGATTCGGCCTTGGCTACCTCATGCAGATCCGGCCTGGTCGGCATACATTGTATGGTCAGAGCCCGGCCTACAAGGGGCTTTTCGGTAGAATGGGTGGCTTTGAATTCCGTTTCTATCTGGAATTCGTAATTTTCATTCCACGGGAGGCTCCAGACCTCTTCAATGGTCAGCTTTCGCATCCGCTCGATAATGGAATCGGACACTTTGGGCCGCCCATCCTCCATCCGCTCCCCCTTCCAGAGAGGGGTTAAATACTCGACTTCTTCCTTGGAACTAAAAAACATAATAATATAATAGCACGTCATTCCGCATTTGAAGGCAAAAAAGCTTCAATAAATTAAATGTTTACAAAAATTCATATTTCGCGTTAAGATCATAGGGACTATCATTAATCAATTATTTTTTGGAGGTTTCTATGAAATCAGTAAAGATTTTAATAATCAGTCTGGTCTTGCTGTTGGGCATTTCTATGCTGGCTTGTCAACGGAAGTCAACTCCCAGCGTAACGGTAACTACCTTCCAGGTATGGTCCAATGACGCCCACAACAAGGCGGAATTTGACGATTTAATCGCGAAGTTCAACGCCGGCGTAGGCGCTCAAAAGGGCATTATTATTGAATACACCGTGTACGGCTCTGACTGGCAGACGGCCATGGCTCTGGCAGCCGAAACAGACCGCCTGCCCGACATGATGAAGACTTTTACAAATTTTGAAACCTATGTGGATGGGGGGAAATTCCTCCCCTGGACCGAAATCCCCGGAACCGAGGAAGTCCTGAAAAATCAGGCGCCGTATCACAGGAACCAGTCTTCATTGTTTAATGGCGTACCCTACAGCGTAGTAATGTACGGCTGGTATTCCGGTTTCCATTATAACAAAGCTTTGCTCAGGCAGGCGGGTTATTCCGCTCCCCCAAAAACCTGGGCGGAATTTGAAGACGCGGCAATAAAGATCAGCAAGCTTCAACCCGGAAAGATATACGGCTACGCCATGCCGATGACCTGGAGCCCCGACTTCACTACCTGGCTGGGCGAATATTCGGCCACCAACTCAATAGGCCACATGTTTTGGAATTACACCGAGGGCAAATTTCAATTTGCCGATTTCACCCCCTATTACGAGACGCTTTCGCGTATAAGGGATGCCGGAGCGATGTTCCCCGGAATGGAGACCCTGAGCGACGATCAGCAGCGCGCTCAGTTTGCCGCGGGCAATATCGGCTTCATAGGCGGGGCCGGCTGGAACGTTGGGGTACTCTACGAGCAATTCCCCTTCGATCCTCTTGACGGCTGGGATTACGCGCCGCTGCCGGTTCAGAACCTGAACCAGACCTACGCGGTTCCCGTGAGCGCAAGCGCGTCCTATTTGGTCAACGCCAAGGTCAAGGCCGACAAGGATAAGTTAAGCAAGATGGGGGAAGTTATTAAACTTTTCTGCGGGGACGAAACCCAGATGCTTATGTTTACCGCCGCTAAGCACGTACCCCTCCGGCCGGATATTGCCGCCAAGGCTGCTCCGGCGCAACGTCCGCAGTATACCACATACGGCAAAATGGCGGAGCGACAGGTAACAATTCCTACAGGGCCCATTAGCCGCTTGACCCCGGAAGGCGCCGACAGGGTTGCCGTTATCGGCCAGATCCTTACAGGCCAAATCCCGATCACCGGTATCCGGGCCGCTCTTACCGACCTTGACAGGCGCTATAACGCCGCCTTTGATCAGGCCGTTCAGCGCGAGCAGATAAAGAGGGAGAATTACATCGATCCTACTTTTGAAACCAGGTTAAGGGCAAAATAAGGGGCTTTTCTCATGATTTAAAAAAGGCGGGGCTGTCCAAACCAGGGGCAGCCCCTTTTCGTTAAAATTAAGTACGGAGGCGTTCCATGGGAAAAACAAAAAGAACTGACCTGGTAGGAGGGCATATACAGGAATTTCTTATGCTAATTCCGTTTTTCATCGGCTTTCTTACCTTTACCGTCTATCCCATCTTTTGGGCGCTCCGATGGGTTCTCTACGACTATTCCGGACTCGGAAAGCCTTTCTTTGTGGGACTGGATAACTTTGCCCGCGCCTTTTTCAGGGACAAGGAATTCTGGCGCAGCGTATCAAATACCTTTTACCTGGCCTTTATGAAACTCATCATCGAAATACCCCTGGCTCTTATACTCGCTTTCTTTGTCAATAATAAAGTCAAGGGAAGTTCCGTTTTAAGGGTTATATATTTTCTTCCCACGGTATTTAGTATAGCGGTTGTAGGCCTCATGTTTACGATTCTCTTCAGCGCCTATAACGGAATTGTGAATTCGGCGCTTACGGGCATAGGGTTCCTAAAGCAGAATTACAACTTCTTTGGTACCAGGTGGTCTGCCATTAATATGATTCTTTTAGTTTCTACCTGGGCTACCTTTGGGATCAACATGATCTACTTCCTCATGGGGCTGCAAAACATCCCCAATGAACTTTATGAGTGCGCGACTCTGGACGGCGCTTCAGGCCCCAGGCAGTTTTTCTTTATTACCATACCGCTTTTGGCCCCGGTGATGCAAATGATCATTATGCTCAGCGTATTGGGGACTATGCGGATCAACGACGTGGTAATTGTAATGACCAACGGCCAGCCGGGCGGAACCACGGAAGTAGCGATGACACAAATCCTCAAGATGTTTTTCAGTTTCGGCACGGGCGGCGGAAGACGGCAGATTGGATACGGCGCCGCCCTGTCCATCATAATGGGGGCAATTCTGGCAATAATGACCGTTATTTACCTCAATAGCTCAAAGCGGATGAAGAATATCTATTAGGAGGAACCATGAAAACCAGAGCGCAAACCAAATTCCTGTATTCGATAGTGTATATATTTTTGGCGGTCATGGTATTTGTCGCCCTCTTTCCGGTAACGTACATCTTTCTTTCTTCGTTCAAAACCAACATGGAAATAATGCTTGGAGGGGTAAAATTGCTGCCCGCCAAATGGCAGTTTACTAACTACGTCCGGGCCTGGAAACTGGCGAATTTTTCCCAATATACCTGGAACAGCATATATATGTGCGCCTTCATTGTTGCAGGCGCGATAATTGCCGCGACTGTACAAGGTTATGTGTTTTCCCGCGGTACAAGCAAATTTACCAAAGTGGTCTACACAATGGTAATGGGTTCGCTTTTCATCTCCGTGGGCTCGCTGAGCCTCTTTCCCCAGCTGCAGATTACCCAGCTCCTGCATATTGACCGCAGCCTTTGGGGGGTAATCGTTATCCACGTATTCGGCCTTAATGTTACACAGGTGTTCCTTTCCACAAGCTATTACAACCAAATCCCCAAAGAAATAGATGAAGCGGCCCGGATAGACGGATGCAGTTTTTTTCGTATTTATCGATCTATTCTCTTTCCCCTGACCAAGCCCCTTATCGCCACCATTGGGCTTATCTCCTTCCGGGCTTCCTGGAGCGAGTACCTGATGCCCTATATTTTTACCCTGGGCGCTCAGAACAAATGGCCCCTGGTAGTTGGGGTTATCTCCCTGAAGTCCATGGGCGGAGAATCCGCGGTGGCCTGGGATCTGATGCTGGCGGGGATCAGCATTTCCATCATACCTATGATGATGGTTTACCTCTTTCTGAACAGATTTTTCATTACCGGGCTTACCGAGGGCTCAATAAAAGGTTAAAGAGAGCGATATTTTGAAGCTGAAAGACAAGGTTGTTCTTATTACCGACGGAGAGTCGGCATCGGGACTGGCAATAGCGGAACGCTTTAAAACGGAAGGGGCGATTCTGGCGATGAATGAGCGCCCCCCTGTCAGCAAAAAAGAAGTGGACGCTGCTGTAGCCTTGGTTCTGGAAAAGCACGGACGTATCGATGTGGTGATTCACAACAACAACGAGGTAATCCGCGCGAACCTGGAAGACTGCGGCGATGAGGTTTTCGATCAAGCCCTTGAGATCAACTTAAAGAGCGCCTTTCTTTTTGCCCAGGCCGCGGGCGCTTTCATGAAGCAGGCCGGAAAAGGAAACTTTGTGTTTATCAGCTCCATCCACGATGAAAAGCCAAACGGAGCGGCCTTTACCTACAGTATCGCCAAGGGCGCCCTCAAGATGCTGGTTAAAGAGATGGTCGTGGATCTGGGGCGGTACAACGTAAGGGCCAACATCGTCAACATGGGCCCGATGGAGGGGCACGACAAACTTTTCTACAGCGAACTTTCCCCGCTATACGAACACACCAAAGAACGTACCGTCAATGAACGCTACTGTACCCTTGAAGATGTCGCCAACGCGGCGCTTTTCTTTGCCGCCGATGATTGCCCTTCGGCTAACGGCAGCGAACTCAAGCTGGACGGGGGATTTCTCCTAACGTACTATGCCCGCAAAAGAATAATTCCGCAGCCAGAGAATAATTCCGGGGGAAGTAAAGCGTGAGCCTTAAAGGGAAAGCCGCCGTTGTTACGGGTTCTGCCACAGGTATTGGTCAGGGAGTTGCCCTGGCGCTTGCCCAGGCCGGAGCCAGGGTGGCGGTAACGTTCAACCTGAACCCCGCCGACGAGACCATGCGGCTTATCAAAGAAGCCGGAGGCGAGGCGATTCTGGTCAAGACCGATGTCCGCAGCCGCGAAAGCATACGCAATTTAATGAAAGAAACCTACAGCGCATTTGGCCGCCTCGACATCCTGGTAAACAACGCCGCCGTTCAGCCGAATAAACTCCTCTTTGACTATACCGAGGAAGAATACGATTCTGTCATGGAAGTAAACCTCAAAGGCTACTGGCGCTGTATTCAGGAGGCCCTGCCCTATCTGAAACAGGCGGAACACGGCCGGATCATCAATGTGGCCTCGATCCACGCCAAAAGGCCTACGGGTTTTGACGCGATCTACGCAGCCGCCAAGGGCGGTATTAAAATGCTCACGCGCGAGGCCGCTTTGGCCTTGGGCAAATACGGAATAACAGTTAATACTTTAAGTCCCGGTTCTACCCAGATAACTCTCCATGAAAACCGAAGGTTGATCACAAAGAGAGCTGGCCGGGATAATCTTGAATTTGATAATTTTCCCCTCGGCGGTTTCCTTTCCGGCCGGATAGGCTTTCCGCATGATATGGGCTATTGCATCGTCTTTTTAGCGGATGAGCAGAGCCAATTTATCACCGGCTCAACAATCCGCGCGGACGGCGGCGCAATGATGAATTGAAACACTAATGAGGATGCTATGACCGATACGCGAATTATTAAGAAAGTCTTTTCCAGCGAACCATATACGGACTGGCATTGGGATAAATTGGCGGACGCGTTTGGGCCCGGTGTGGAAATAGCGCGGGCGGCACATTCTGATACACAGGCGGTAAAAGAGGGAATCAAAGACGCCGATGTCGCTATTCTGGCGGGGGACATATCCGGGGAAGTATTGGCGGCGGCGCATAAACTAAAGTGGGTACATTGCGATCATTCGGGAGTCAATAATTCCGCTCATCCTGAATTGTTTGAAAGGGGAATATACCTCACCTCATCTTCCGGCCGTTCCGCTCCGGTGTTGGCGGAACATATTTTCTTCCTAATGCTTTCTCTGACGTATAATTCCCGAATCCTGGAACAGCAGCAGCGGGATCATAACTGGAATAGCCTTTACCGGAATTGCCGGGGACTTTACGCCAAAACCATCGGCATCATCGGTATGGGCTATACCGGAAAGGCCCTTGCCGTCCGTGCCAAATCTTTTGAAATGAAAGTCCTCGGTTATGGCCGGAAGCCGGGGCCGATCCCTGACGGGGTGGACAAGATGTGGTATGCCGGCAACGGGGACACAATTGACGCCCTGTTAAGAGAAAGCGATATTGTTGTCCTGACGGTGCGGCTTTCGGATGAGACTTACCATTTAATTGATGAGAGGGCGCTTGGGCTGATGAAGCCCAGCGCATATCTGGTGAACATGGCCAGAGGCGCGGTAGTAGATGAAAAAGCGCTTCACAAAGCCCTGGTAAACAAGACCATCGCTATGGCGGCAAGCGATGTATTTGAGACCGAGCCCCTGCCGAAAGAAAGTCCGCTTTGGGATCTGCCCAACTTTGTAATCACTCCGCACTGTACCCCGGAAGTACCGGATCTTGCGCTGAACGGCCTTAATATCATCTGTGAAAACATCAAACGTTACCGCGATGGCGCGCCGCTGCTCAACTGTCTTACCGCTCAGGATGTGTACACCAAGGGAACGAAGAAATAGTCTGTTCTTTTCCTTTATAGTTTATTTTCAAGCCGTCCTCATTTAAAGTTACGACAGGAAGGGTCGCTTCAATTACCGCATCCCTGTCACCCGCGCGAACCGCGGTAACAAGCACATTGGTTCCCGCTTCCAGAGTTCCCGTCAAGGTCGGTATTACTGCGGACGGTTCAAGCAAATTGAGATTGGGCGCAGGAACAACAAGGGTTCCGATCCTTGCGGATGACGGCTCCAGGGCGGCGATGCGGGAGGCTCCCCAGGGGAAAGCGGCAAGCGCTTCCCGTTTCTCCGCCGCGCTGTTATTAAGCGGCAGGGCTTCGTCAAATCCGTTGTAACGCTTGATCGCGAAAGCCCCTTCGGCGGTTTTCAATTTTCGCGCGCTTTCTATTCTGTGAACGCGCAGATGCCATGCGCCCAAACTTACAAGCAGAGTGTAAATTTTCACATCCGGCCAGGGCCGCCAAACACCCGAAATCCAGTTTTCCCCTGAAAGAATTTTTGTCGTACCCTTGCGCTCCCGCCAATGATCTCCCCCTGTTTCCGTTTCTGAATCAAGGTCTGAAAGCAGCAGCATTGAATCGCCGCCCGCCTGTTCAAGGTTCGCGCCGCCGTGCGCTACGCAAAAACCGAAGCGGGCGGAATAAGCGAATTTGCAGTACTTCTGGGCGGCATGGTTCATCTCAAAAGGAGCTATACGCCCTGAGCATAGGAACTGTACGTCATCGGCGTTACGCGAAATAATAAGGCCTGGAATTTTATCCGCCGTTATTTGCGGCTGACTTGGCAACGGCGTTTCCTCCGCCTGCCAGAAGGGATGATTCTCGTCCAAAGCGAGAATAAGAAACATCTTAAAGGCCCAATAGGGAGAACCGGGCGAATTATAGCGATCGGCCATGATAAGGTTAGGATACCCATAGCCAATAGAGAGGATTCCCCCGCTGTCCAGTATGGGCCGGGAAAACCAGTGCTTCATGCCCTGTAGAACGATGCGCTTCATTACACCCCAGGGCAGGGCCTCTACTCCGGCAAAGGCGCAGGCTGAAAAAAAAGACAGCGCCGAGAAACGGTAGGTCAGGCTGCGCCCGTAGGGAATAGATGAACCGTCGTCGCGAAACCATTGGGCAAAGCGGGGCGCAAAAAGCTTAGCCCGCTCAATGTAGCGAGCTACCCGCGCCGGGTTCCGGTTTCCGGCGATCCTGGCGTAAATAAGGCCGTAAAAGTGGAAGGCCCACGGGTTGTACAAGTCATACGCGCCGGCGGGACCGTCGGCATACCAGCCTTCATCCTTGTAGCATGATTCTATAATGCTATAAGATTCTTCTTCAGCCTGTTCGTTGACGGGGAGTCCAAGCCCGCGAAACGCGAGACAGACCAGTATTCTAAAGAAGTGCCAGTTGTTTCGCGGTAATTCCACTTTGCAAATTGTGGAAAGCCAGGCGCAGAGCCGTTCTTGTTCGGTCTTGTTCAGTCTTTCCCAGAAAGTTTCTTTTGCAAGGATAAGGGCCAGGGCAATCGCGGCCATTTCCACATGGCGTTGATCCGAGTTTCCGGGCATACCCCAAAAATGCGGGCCTTCCGGGTTTATCCCGTCCCGTAAAATTGAAAGCCAGATGTCAATATCGGGAAGCTTCCCGCCCCCGGCGAGAAAGGGGGCGATTCCCCAAAGACTCCTGCTCCAGCCTTCCATTAAAGCGACCCTGGGAGAATAATGGGCCGCCGTGCTTCCCAAATCGAAGCCGCCGCCTGAAACGTGTTCTTTCATCGGGGAAAGGAGATCGCAGAGGCAGCGCCGCAGATCTTCCCTGTTTCGGAGAGGGTTCTCTCTCATGTGTTCGTTCAAATTGTTCATAAATACCTTGACTCCATCCACATCATAATAAAGGATAGTTAATTTATTAGCAAATAGAAAAGATAGGTAAGATTTTATTTGACAGCGTTTGAAATCCATTTTACAATGATTCTTGTTGTGTACGGGCGATAAAGCCTGAAAAACTGGAGGAATATCTATGAACGATGCGAAAAAAACGGCAATAGTGGTTCTTGCCGCTTTTGCCTTGGCGGCGGCTTTCTCAGGCTGCCAGAAAAAGGCATCCGGGGCCGCTGCGGGCGGTATTAACTTCACCGGCTATCCAATGAATGCCAAAGACCAGACAATTTCCTGGTTTGTCGGAGAAGGTTACCAGCTTAATAATGCTTTTTCCAGCGCGGACCAGTCGCCTTTCCATTCGGGGCTTCAGGATATGCTGGGTGTGAACATCAAATGGGACTTCATTATGGCCGGCACCAGCCAAAGTCAGGCTCTTAGCCTTCTCTTTGCCTCAGGCGATCTTCCCGATGTTATATTCGGCGGCGGTCTCATGGGTGAAGCCGGAAGGTACATAGAAGAGGGTGTGTTCCAGGATCTTACCCCTCATATGCAGGAATGGTCTCCGGCGTACTGGAAGTGGATACATACGGAACCTGCCTATGATCGGGCAATGAAAACCGATAAAGGGCAGTATTACGGCTACGGGTTCTTCCGTGAAGCGGGCGGCTGGAACGATACCTACCTTGGCCCTGTGGTTAATAAAGCGTGGCTTGATGAATGTGGTCTGCCAATGCCCGCAACTATCGCGGATTGGGACAAAACCCTGCGGACTTTTAAGCAGCGTTACAACGCGCCTTTGTCTTTTGCGTGGTCAAGGGTTACCGGTTACGGAACCGCCCTGTCAGGATCATTCGGCGCGTACTCATTCGCGGATTACAGGCTTTATGTTGACGATAACAAGAAGGTTCAGCTTGCCAATATCCAGCCCGCCTACAGGAATCAGTTACAGAAGTGGAGTGAATGGTGGAGAGACGGTTTGATCGATCAGGATGTCCTTACCACTAACGACACCATGGCCAGAAGCAATGCCCTGAACAAAAAAATGGGTATCTCCATTACCTCTATGGGTCAGTTGTCGAACTGGGTTGCCGATGCCAGAACCAATAACAACGGGACTAACTGGGTAGGCCTCGGGTATCCAAAGGGTGATGACGGCAGACTGGTTATGGTTCCGGGCGGATACGGCATTGGGTCTGTGGTGGCGGCTATTACTTCCAATGTAAAAACCAAAGAAAAGCTCGAGCTTGTTATGAGGGCTCTTGATTACGCGTACACCGATGAAGGGAATCTCTATTGGAACTTTGGAAAGAAAGGCGTTTCCTGGGACTACGGGACCGACGGGAAGCCCATGTACCTTCCTCTGGTTACCAATGATCCTAACGGACTCAATGACGCTATTGACAAATACGGCGGATCAACATGGAGCGGTAACTGTATCCAGGCTACCATTCTGCTTTATTTGAAAAATACCCAACAGGCCATAGACGCGAATGACCTCTGGTTCTATCCTAACCAGGCAATTTCCGCCAAGCATACACTGCCCAACGGCATGACCCTTACATCGGATGAAAGCACCAGGGTGAACGAGATCCGCGGCCCCATCCAAACCTATATCAGTGAAAACGCGCTTCTGTTCCTTTCCGGCCAGCAATCTTTCAGTAACTGGGATGCTTATGTCGCCAGGATAAATTCAATGGGCGCTCCGGAGCTTCTGTCAATTTACCAGGCCGCGTATGACCGTTACCTTAAACGGTAAGCAATGATTTAGAGTCTTTTAATAAAGTCAGGTGTCCGAAGAGTTTGAAAAGCTTTTCGGACACTTTCTTTTTATTGGACTTTCTTTTTATTATCGAGGAGGAATCATGGATAACAAGAAGGCGGAAAAGACGCTTCCATTGTCTAAGGTTTTAGCCAGGGATTTCCAGGAGAATAAGTACAAGTATTTATTGATCATCCCTGTATTGGCGTATTTTATTCTCTTTTCTTATAAACCCATGTACGGCCTGGTCATTGCTTTTAAGGAGTACAGGGCGAGTCTTGGTATTTTAAAAAGCAGGTGGGTTGGTTTCAGGCATTTTGTTGTTTTTTTTAGCAATCCCTATTTCTTCAGGCTTTTGCGTAATACCATTTCCATAAGCCTCCTGAGTATCGTTTTTGGATTTCCGGCGCCTATTATACTTGCCATACTCCTTAATGAGGTAAAAAACGTTGCTTTTAGACGGACGGTACAGACCATTACCTATATGCCTTATTTTATTTCCTTGATTGTAGTTTGCGGCTTGATTCGAACTTATTCAACCCAAACCGGTATTTTTTCCCAAATAGCCGCAGTGTTTGGAGGCGGCGGAAAAAATTACCTCATGTTCCCACAGTATTTCTATCCAATATACGTTGTCTCCGATATTTGGCAGCATATAGGCTGGAATTCCATCATATACCTGGCCGCGATCACAGGCATTGATCAGGAACAATACGAGGCCGCCATTATCGACGGCGCGGGAAGGTTTAAGCGCATACTCAGTGTTACCCTGCCTAATCTGCTTCCTATTATCACGGTTCTTTTTATTCTGCGAATGGGCGGGATTCTTAACGTCGGATTTGAAAAGATAATCCTTCTTTATAATGCCAGTATTTATTCGGTGGCGGATGTTATTTCAACCTTTGTTTACCGCCGCGGTATAGAAGAAGCGGCGTACAGTTACGCCACTGCGGTAGGCTTGTTTAATTCACTTGTGAATATAGCGTTTCTGGTCGCGGCCAATACCCTGAGCCGGAAATATTCTGAATATAGTCTTTTTTAAGAGGTCATGTATGCGGAGGAAAATAAATAAATATCACATCGGGGACTATGTTTTTGATGGAGTAAACACCTTTTTCATGATCGCCTTAATGTTCGTTACGGTATATCCCATGTACTACGTACTGGTAGCTTCCGTAACAAACAATAGAATCCTTATCGCGAATATGGGTTTTCTCTGGTACCCCAAGGGATTTACCCTGGGTTCCTTTCGTTTGGCCTTTTCACATCCCCTGATCCTTTCAGGTTACAAGAACATACTGTTCATCATGTTCTGGGGCCTGATCTTGAATATTTCCCTTACCTTATTTACGGGTTTCTTTTTGGCTTCAAAGAATGTCTATTTTAAGAAGCCGGTTTTGTTCATTATCCTCTTTACCATGTTCTTTAATGCCGGGATGATCCCCAACTTTTTGAACATCCGGAGCCTTGGGCTTTATAATAACATCTGGTCCCTGATATTGCCCGGCGCTATCAGCGTTTATAACAGTATTATATGCCGTACCGCAATATCGGCGGTGCCGGAGAGCCTCTCGGAATCCGCTAAAATTGACGGCGCTAATGATCTCACTATACTTTTTAAGATCATCACCCCGCTTATAAAGCCGACTCTGGTTGTACTCGTGCTGTACTACGGCATCGGGCACTGGAATTCCTGGTTCAATGCTTCCATTTATATCAAGGATTTTACAAAACTCCCCATCCAGAATATTTTAAGGGCCATATTGGTTGCCAACTCCGATATTCTGAACGCGGCAGCCACGGAAAAAGACCAGATCAACCAGTTTGCGGAATCCATTAAGTATGCGGCTATTGTCATAACCACGGTTCCTATACTCTTCATTTACCCCTTCCTGCAGCGCTACTTTGTCAAAGGTGTGATGATCGGGGCTATTAAGGGCTAAGGCTTACTTACATTATTTCAGATTTTTATTGAAGGAAAGAAACATGGAAAAAAAAACAGGCAACTTCGTGTCGGATATACACAACGAGGATTATGAGAGCGAATACCTGGAGACCAAACTTGACGCTTCAACCTTGATCAACACCGCGGGCCGGGAAACGGAATCGCTTAACGGCAAATGGAATTTTGCGGCTGACCTTTACGACACCTGCCGCCGGGCGCATTGGTACAGATCGAAACGCTTTGACACTGACGGGAGAGAGTTCCCGCTGGACTTTGACTGGGAAGGCTGGGACAGGATCAAGGTTCCGGCGTCCTGGAACCTTGAAAAGCCGGAACTGCATTATTTTGAAGGTTCCGGTTTATATACCAGGACTTTCCGCTATATTCCGAAAAGTTCCGGCGAGCGTCTTTTTCTCCGTTTTGAAGGTGCGGCTTACCGCACTACTGTTTTCCTCAACGGAAAATTTATCGGTACGCATGACGGAGCGTCCACCCCCTTTAACGCCGATATCAGCGATGTTGTCGAGACAGAAAACCGTATCGTGGTAGTGGTTGACGCCCGCCGTATTCATACGCGGATACCTATGGAAAACACCGACTGGTTCAACTACGGCGGCATCTACCGCGACGTTTACCTTGTCCGTGTTCCGCCTGTTTTTATAAAGGACTGGTTTGTCAGGCTTGCGCCTGACGGAACTTATTCGACGATTTTGGCGGAAGTTACCGTCGCAAGCGCAGTTAATGATCGAGCGCAAGCGAACGGCACAGCGTGTCTTCAAATCCCTGAGCTTTCAATAAAACAGGAAATCGCCGTCAAGGACGGAAAGGGCGAGGCAAAAATTTCCGCCAAACCGGAACTTTGGAGTACGGATAATCCCAAACTTTACGATGTCTCCGTTTCTTTCGGCTCAGGCGGTGTTATTGACACGGTAAATGACCGCATCGGCTTCAGGGAAATAAAAGCCAACGGGCATGAAATTACCCTTAACGGCAAAAAAATATTCCTGAGCGGCATTTGCGTTCACGAAGATCATTTTGTTCTGGGAAAGACAACCACAGATGAAATTATCCGGCAGACCATCCGTGATCTAAAAGAGATGAACGGCGTCTATCTCAGGCTTGCGCATTATCCCCATGACGCGCGTTTTGCAAGGATAGCGGACGAAGAAGGAGTGCTTCTCTGGGAAGAAGTGCCGGTTTATTGGTCTGTTGCTTTTGATAATCCCGATACTTACGCCGACGCGGAGAATCAGTTGACTGAGGTGATACTGAGGGATCGCAACCGCGCGAGCGTTATCATCTGGTCGGTAGGCAACGAAAACGCGGATATCGATTCAAGGCTTGCCTTTATGTCGAAGTTGGCGCTAAAGGCAAAAGCCCTGGACGGTTCGCGGCTTGTTTCGGCGGCCTGCCTTATCAACCACGAGAAACTTCTAATTCAGGATCGCCTTGCTGATTTTCTCGACGTGATTGGAATCAACGAATATTACGGCTGGTATAGTCCGAATTTTGATCACCTGCCTAAGATATTCGCGAATTCCAATCCCGGAAAACCAGTGCTTGTCTGCGAATTCGGCGCGGGCGCCCGCCTGGGACAGCGGGGAAGCGTGGACGAGCTTTGGACAGAGGACAAACAAAAACGGCTTTATGAACAGCAGGTGGAAACTTTCAAGAAATGCCCCTACATAGCCGGTACGACTCCCTGGATACTGTACGATTTCCGCTGTCCCCGGCGGCTCAACCGTTACCAGGAGGGTTTTAACCGAAAGGGCCTTATCGACGCCGAGCGAAAAATCAAAAAGCCCGCGTTTTATGTAATGCAGAAATTCTACGAGGAGATGAATCAATAAACCATGGATCTTCAATTAAAGGGTTCCGACAGGGAATGGGCGGAAACAATCTTTGAAAAGCTTAACGCAAAACTGAAAGCTGAATGTATCAGGCTAGGGAATACAATTCCTTATATCGCGAAGGACGGCCATTATAGCGATTTTGCCGGTGAAGATATTAACTGGTGGACTAACGGTTTTTGGCCGGGGATGCTTTGGCAGATGTACCACGCCACAAACGACGCTGTGTACAGAAAAAGCGCCGAGACTGTGGAAAAACGGCTGGATAAGGCGCTGGAGGGCTTTGAAGGGCTGCATCACGATGTGGGCTTTATGTGGCTCCACACGGCGGTAGCGAACTACCGTCTTTCTGGCGGCGCGGATTCCCGCCGCCAGGCTCTCCTCGCCGCCAACATCCTGGCTGGCCGCTATAACCCTGCCGGTAAATTTATACGCGCCTGGAACGGCGAAGGCCGGGCCGGATGGATCATTATCGATACATTAATGAACCTTCCTTTGCTTTATTGGGCCTCAAAAGAAACCGGCGATCCCCGTTATTCGCAAATTGCCCAGTGCCACGCCGATACCGCGATGAACCTCATTGCCCGTCCGGACGGAAGCTGCAATCACATCGCCATCCTTTCACCTGAAACAGGCGAGCGTCTTGAAACCCCAGGAGGGCAGGGCTTTGCGCCCGGTTCTTCATGGAGCCGTGGCCAGAGCTGGGCGTTGTATGGCTTTGCCCTAAGCTTTCGCCACTCTGGGCAGGCGAAGTATCTGGACGCCTCCAAGAGAACGGCCCACTATGTGATTTCCAATTTTGCCGTGAACAACTGGCTTCCGCCGGTGGACTTTCGTTCCCCGCCTGAACCGCTTAAATATGACTCCACCGCGGCCATGATTTCAGCCTGCGGCCTGCTTGAGATAGCGGAGCACGCCGATGAACATGAGCAGGCCCTTTATATTAATTCCGCAATGAACATACTCAAGGCCTGTGAAAAAACTTTTGCCTCCTGGGACACTGAAACCGACGGCGTTATTGGCGGGGGAACCGCGGCTTACCACGGCGGCAGCAAAGACACGGATGTCCCCATCATTTACGGGGATTACTTTTTTACCGAAGCGGTACTGCGCCTTTTGGGAAAAGATTTTCTCATTTGGTAAGGAAAAACCGGTTATGGAAAACAAGTATCGGAAATGGTTTGGCGAGACGCGCTGTAAACAGGCGGTAAAAGCTTTCATTGACAAAGGCTGGACAGCCCATTACGCGGAAAACCTGGATGAGGCCAGGAAATTGTTGTTTGAGACAGTTGTTCCGAAACACGTTTCAATTGGGCTGGGGGGCAGTGAAACGCTTGGGGCAATGGATGTATTGACGGTACTGCGGAGCGGGGATTATGACCTTTTTGATCGCTACAACTGCGCGGACCATTTTGAGGTGTGCCGCGACAGCCTTATGGCGGAATACTTTTTAACCGGCGCGAATGCCCTGACGATGGACGGCGAAATGGTGAATCTGGATTGTTCCGGCAGCCGTGTCGCCGCGATGGCCTACGGCCCGCGGCATGTGGTGGTGGTAGCGGGCGCGAACAAACTCTGTGATACCCTGGAGGACGCGGTAGCGAGGGCGCGGTCTATCGCCCCAATGAACTGCAAGCGCAACAATCATCAAACTCCCTGCGCCGAGGACGGCGTTTGTACCGATTGCAATATTCAGGCGCGAATGTGCAATCATCTTTTGATTACGTTTAACGCTCAGAAATTCGCGGGCAGATTTACGATTATCCTGGTGAATGGGGATTTCGGCTTTTAAGTATTGTATTATTTGTTTTACAGGGAGAAATCATGAAAAATCAGTTTATACAGAGCCTAATCTCGCGGATGAGTAAAGAACAAAAAATAGGCGCGCTGCTGACTCTGGGCTTTGCCGGAACAATGGTCAGGCCGCACATTTACGACGCGATTCTGAAATACCACGCCGGCGGCCTAAGGCTTTCTCCCGGTTCCCGCCTTTTTGGCAGCTATGTAGATCCAAAGTCCGGTCAGACGGTGCTGGATGTTACCGACAGCAAAGGCTATAAAAAGGGAGTGCCTCCTCCCGCTCTTAGCCCCTCACAGTACGCGCTTATGCTGGATGAGCTTTCGGCGGCGGCCGCGTCCCGTCCGTTGGGCCTGCCCCTGCATTTCTCTTTTGATCAGGAGGGTGGAACCAGCGCGGATTTCAATTTCGGCGGAGTTAATATTTTTCCCAAGCCTATGGGGCTGCGGGCTACCGGCGATACAAACCTCGCCTATGCCGCCGCCAGGGCAATTGCCCGTCAATCAAAAGCTGCAGGCTTTAGCTGGATTCATTCGCCGGTTCTCGATGTCAACACCAATCCCGAGAATCCTGAAGTTTACACCCGCGCCTATTCTGACATCGCGGAGGAAGTGGCGGAATACGCGATAAAAACTTGCGAAGGTTTTAAGGAAGGGAAAATGATCGCCACCGGCAAACACTTTCCTGGACGTGGAGATTCGGCGGTGGACGCGCACTTTGAGATGCCCGTGATCAAAGCTGACAGGGAAACCATGATGAACAGGGAACTCCTGCCCTACCGCGAATTGATCAAACGCGATCTGCTTCCTTCGATTATGATTGCCCACAGCGTTTTCCCCGCGTTTGACGATGTTGATATCGCGACAGTTTCAAAAAAGATACTAACGGGCCTGTTACGTGACACTCTTGGTTTTGACGGGGTTATCACTACGGACAGCATGACAATGGGCGGCGTCGCGCTGCGTTACGGTATAGCCAACGCCTGCGCGATGGCGCTGGAAGCCGGGGCCGACCTGGTACTGATGAAAGCGGAGAATTCGCTGGTTGGGGAAACTTTCAGCAAAATAAAGGAATTTGTTGATTCAGGCAGGATCAGTGAGGCCGATCTCGATCAAAAAGTGTACCGGGTGCTGAAAGTAAAATACGACAACGGCCTTTTTACGCCCTCTACGCGGGAAGACCCGGAAGCTGTATTGAATGATCCGGGGATTATCGCCCTTTCAAAAAATATCGCCAAACGCTCGGTGCTGACGCTTAAGAGCCGTGATTTGCCCGTACAAAAAACGGGGAAGATCCTTGTTGTCGAACAGATCAATAACACGCCGAATAATTTTTACTGGCATCCGGGCATTCTGTACAGGAACTGCCTGAAACACTGCAAAAACATCGATTATCTGGAAACGGCCTATACCTTTGATGAAAGCGACAGGGAGCATATTCTGCAAACCATTGCAGATTACGATACGGTGATCATTACCAATTTCTATATCAGGGGAAAACTCGCCAACAACCGGTTTATCGAAGAATTGCTGGAGAAAAACAGTTCCGCGAAAATTATCGTTATTACCAATACCCCATACCCAATCAGCGTACCGAAAAATTGCCCCAACCTGATTATTACCTTTGCCACTTCCCCTGACAATATGGAGGTGTGCGCCGGCGCGCTTTTCGGCGAAACTCACGCGGAGGGGATCTGGCCCATTGCCTGGAAAGATATTTGATCATGAATACCAGGGAAGAGATTACCGGATTTAAACCCACAAAAGAATTTTTTACCGGAATTGATTCGGACGGAACCGCTTTTGATTCCATGAACATCAAGCATCTGGAGGCGTTTATTCCGGCTGCGCTGGAAACCTGGGACTTTGGCAGCCGCCGCCTTGAGTTTGAAGAAACCTGGCGCCGCCTTAACCTCTATTCAAAGAACCGGGGAATCAATCGCTTCCTGGCTCTGCGCATCGTCCTGGAGAAAATCCGGGACGGCGATATTGGCCCGCTGCGGGATTTTGCGGAAAAGAGCGAAACTCTTTCAAACGCGGGTCTGCGGCTCTGGATGAAAGAGCGTCCCGATCCCCTGTTGGGCGAGATTATGCGTTGGAGCCTCAGAGCGGATAAACTTTTTGAGGAACATACCCGGGGGCTGCTCCCCTATGCCAATGTGGAAGCGGCCCTCAAAGTTATAGCCGAAAAGTCTGATATTATGGTCGTTTCTTCAGCTTCCGGCGTGGGACTGGACAAGGACTGGTCTTTTTCGGGGCTTACCCGCTATACGGCGCTGCTAGCGGGTCAGGAAGCGGGGAGCAAAAGTAATCAGCTCCGCATGGGGGCGGGAGGTAAATACCCTCCTGACAAAATACTGATGATCGGGGACGCTCCGGGGGATCTGGAAGCGGCCCGTTCCATCGACGCTCTTTTCTTTCCGGTGATCCCCGGCAAGGAAGAGGCAAGCTGGATCCGCCTTAGGGAAGAAGGGCTCGCCCGCTTTTTCGCCGGAACCTTTAAGGGTGAATACAAAAACGCGCTGATTGGAGAATTTATGACGGCGCTGGAGGGACATCATGATTGAATACAATATCGTATCTTTTGGCGGCGTCGGGGACGGCGTTTTTGATAATTCCGGCGCTTTTCAGGGGGCGCTGAACACAATAAAAGAGGCGGGCGGCGGCATCATGCGCGTGAGCAAGGGAATCTGGCGTACAGGGCCGTTTGAAATTTTCTCGCGCACAACAATGCTGCTGGATGAGGGGGCGATCATTTCCTTTATCCCCGAACCGGCGCGTTATACACCGGTGTGGACGCGCTGGGAAGGGTTAGAGTGCTACGCTATGCACCCCTGCGTCTTTGCCGCCGGACAAAAGGACATTGTTATCAGGGGGAAAGGCGTAATTGACGGCAGCGGACAGTACTGGTGGGACGCCGTTCGCGAAAGAAAAACCGGCAAGCAAAAACAGCCTGAAACGCCTGAAGAATTGGCGCTGGCCGCGTTAAACCCCGGCTACGAAAACCAGCCGTCAGGCGGCGGCGGCAGAAGCATACAGTTCCTGCGCCCCCCGCTGGTGCAGTTCTATAATTGCTCAAAAATAGAGCTGGATAATATCACTTTGCGGAATTCCCCGTTCTGGACAATTCATCCGGTGTATTGTACAGGCCTCGTTCTTTCCTCTTTGACTGTCATCAACCCGCACGACGCGCCAAATACGGACGGAATAGACATCGATTCCTGTGAAGACGTTTTGATCGAAAACTGCCATGTTACGGTGGGGGACGACGGCATAGCGCTCAAGTCCGGATCGGGCGAAGACGGCATACGCGCCGGTAAACCCTGCCGCCAGATAACGGTGCGGGACTGTACAGTCGAAAACGGGCACGGTGGAATCGTTATCGGCAGTGAAACCGCCGGCGGCGTTAGTGAAGTGCTGGCCGAGGACTGCCTTTTTAAAGGGACAGACCGCGGGATCAGAATAAAAACCCGCAGGGGCCGGGGCGGAACCATCCGGAATTTGGTATTCAGGAGACTCACGATGGAAAACAACCTCTGTCCCCTGGCAATTAACATGTTCTACCGCTGCGGCGCGGAGCATGTAGACGCTTATTTCAGTACGGAAGCCCTCCCGGTTAACGCGGCTACTCCGGCAATCAGAAATATCCGCGTTTCGGACATCAAAGCCGCAGGTTGCAAAGCATCCGCGGGGTTTATCGCCGGCCTGCCCGAATCGCCGGTAGAAAACATCAGCGTAAGCCGCTGTGAATTTTCCACCGATGAGCATAGCGGCGTCAGCCCCGATGAGTCGGATATGTTTTTGGGACTCCCGCATATTTCAGAAAAAAGCATACGCCTGCTCAATGTCAAAAACGCGGAGTTTTCCGAGGTAAGTGTCAGCGGCCCGGCGGAAGCTTTTATCTATCGCTAGGCTTGTTCATTGGGTACAGCAATTTAAAGTTTATCTCTCATCACCTCAATTAGTGTCCAATCGGGAATACTAATCAATATTGTACCCGATTTAACCTCTATAAATGCTTAGCTTGCCTTCAAGAATTCTCACGCAGAGCACGCGGAGGCGCAGAGAACAGCGTGTTATTGTCTAATTCTGCGTCTTCTACTATGCTTTTTCTTATTATCATAATGAAAATAAACATGAAAGAAGCACTTTGCTTATAAATTACCTCAATTCCTTTGCGTCTTTGCGTCTATGATAAAAGTCAAGACGTTTTCAAAAGATTTTTCCTTTTTTTTAGGAATCTTTCGTATTGGCGAATCTTGGCCTCATGCTTCTCCGCATCCCTCCCATAATGATATTCCCCCTTCTTAAGCATTTGATACATCTCCGCAAACACCCTCCTTCTTAGCCCAGTTCTAACCAGCCCAGGCTTTTTATGTTTGGTTAATTTTGTGTACCACTTGTTCA
>Ga0268262_10000067_pt1 | contig 122118 bp, 111 predicted proteins | sample TergutNc150P3_FD_190354 | JGI IMG/M metagenome (GOLD analysis project Ga0268262, IMG submission 190354) | Nasutitermes corniger P3 segment gut microbial community from laboratory colony in Florida, USA - Nc150 P3 (SPAdes) (version 2) | ecosystem: Host-associated > Arthropoda: Insects >... | reverse complement strand
ATCGGCCTGGGAGATGCCTTTTAGCCTAAGCTGGTAAATGACCCACAGCCCTTCTTTGGGCTTGATGCGGATCCCGACAATTTTTCGCTTGCGTCTGGACAGTTTTTCTGCCATACTGTTACCACCTTTCCCCCTTAACCGGGGGTGTTTAATTTTGCCGGCTGCTGATTTCAGCCGGTTTTTTACGAATTGGCACGTCTAGTTTCTTGGATGTGCCGATATATTACTATATACCTGCTTACTTACTACGTCAAGTAGTTTTTTTGGGATTTTATGGAAAATCTAGGAAGCCGATTAAAAGAGTTGCGAATATCACTTGGACTCAAACAAGGGGATATGCCTGAAAAAATAAAGACTGGTACCCAAAAAACCTGGTCAAACTACGAAACCGGAGAAACTTTCCCTTCTCACGAAGTCTTTCAAAAACTTGCTAACTTTTTAAACATTGACTTACATTGGTTATTTACAGGGGAAGGTTCAATGTACCGTTCCGAAAGGAAGTCAGTCGGTAAAACTGTTTTTGAAATCCCGCTTTTGACCAAAGAGCAGCTGCTGTCCTTCGACCCCGAAGAAGAAATCCCCTTCGGCGAGCGCAAGGCGAATTCCGGGGACTACCCGGACCTGTCCTATATCCCCGTCCCCATGCGGGTCATGGAATACAGCACCGACCTCCGGGCGGCGGCGGCGTTCGACAGCCGCATGGCCCCCGTCATCCGCTCCGGCGACATCGCCATTTTCGAGGCGACCGGCTGGAACGGCAGCGGCATCTACCTCTACCGGATGGGCGGCGGGCTTCACATCGGCTATGTCGGGCATTACGGCAACACGCTCCACTTATTTAACGAATGGAAAGACGAGGAACAGCCGTACGACGCAGAGACATTCAAGGCGATAGGCCGCGTCCGCGCCGTGGTAAGCGACCTGTCCGGCAAAGACTGGAAAGGCGGCAAGCAGCCGCCGGATTGAAGGAGGAGAGGAATGGGTTTTTTTGCAACCATAATTTGGGTATTTTTTGGCGTTATTATCCTTGGCATTTACGCAGCATTGATGGGCAAGTATGTTTCGAAAGGTTTCCATATTGGGGGAAAACCTATCCAACAAGAAAAATACCAAGCCGTAAAAAAACAATACAACATGGCGTTTTATTTAATAATTATTTTGACATTTGTAGTCCCATTTATAATGCCGAAACCCAAAGAAGATCCGAACGCCTGGAAAAAAACAAACAATTCAAGCATGGCGTATGCAATGATGCAGCAGTTTGTTAAAGACAGCCTCGTAAGCCCAGGCTCCGCAAAATTCGAGTGGATTACTGAGCCGGGTTGCCAAATAGGCAAAGACGGATTCGATTATTTAATAAGCAGTTGGGTCGACTCCCAAAACCGTTTTGGCGCGACGATTAGAACCCGGTTTTGGGGAACCGTGCGGCAGGTTGACAAAGACAACTGGCAGCTTTTGGATCTGGAGTTTGAGGATTAAGGGGAAGAATAATGCTACGAGTTCACACTGTATGGAGAGGCGATCTTAAAGAAGAAGCAGTAAAGAATAAATGGAACGACCATGCCGTAGCTGCCATTAAAGAGATTACCAAGGTTTGGCTCGACAGTCATATTGCCCAATCGGTACTCTTGTTTTTCAAAGATGACGAAAGTGGCGACTTACATTCATATATGCCTATTATTCCCAAAGGTCAGAAAAATTTGCCTGATGCAGTAAACCTAGAAGGGGCAAAAGGGAAAGCAAAAATTTTTGGCATTGAGCCTTATATAAAACCCTATGAATCGACATTGGAAATATCAAACGAGAATTATGATTCATTCCGGTCTAGTGATGATGATGCTTTTGTTGCTCGTATCATGGCAAAGAATTTTTGGAACGGGAACATGGTATTTAAGTTATTTTAAAGGGGGGAAAGGGATGGCCAAGAAAAAGCTTAGCTCAACGATTGAAAAAGGCAAGTTCCTGATAATAACGTCATTGGAGCTTGACTCCTTTATGCTGGAAAACGAATTTTCGGATAAAACCAAAAAGCAGATTGAAAGCATTCGCAAGAAGTTTGCGGGCACCGATATTATCTTGTTTTTTCTTAATTATACTAACCAGCATTATGAACTTGACAGCTTTATGCCGATATACAATTCCAGGGAAAACTTCGCGAAGTTTAAGGCGGTGCGGGACATTGACGGGGCGAAATGTTTAAACCCTGTAATATTTCCGAAGCCGATCAAGGGCTGGAACCGCGGTGAAATAGAATCGCTCGTCCGCAAAGCGTTTTCTTCCGCGAATTGGGCGCGGGACTACGGATTCGGAATACAGGAGGATGGCATGCCGGTAATGCAGATAGACATAGCGCCTTATGCCAAAGAACCCATATCGCAGGGCGTACTTGATTTCTGGACAGAGCAGCTTGAATACTACAAGGAAAAAGCATCAAAGCAGCCCGATTTCAAGCCGTTCCTGCACGAGCTTGTCAGGGACATAGAGGACATGAGGCGGGAACGGGACGCCGCGACTGGGTTCAGGGACTTGCAGATAGAGGCGCACGATTACGCATTGCGGCTATCCGATGTCGTCAACGGCAAATTCGACGCCAGGTGCTTCGATCAGTTTTATGAGTTCGTAGAAGGCTTTTTTAAGAATATGTACAAATCGCTGGTCAATGCTTTTTCCATTAACCTTACCCCCGCATACGGCAGCGCGATACTGCTGGTTGACTTAGTCCCCGAAAAGGATTTGAACAGCGAAACCGCAAAAAGCTGGAAGAAAGGCAAGGATCACCTTATAAGGACCGTGCAGGCCATGCCCATCCTTGTGCAGAAAGGCGATCCGCAAGAGCGGGTAAACAAATTCTGCCAGAACGCTATCCTTGAGCCGGAAAAAGCGGACAAGGTTCTCAACGCCGCAAAAAAACTTTTCCCTGCATTAAAGAAAAGCGCCATTGAAATTTATTCGCAGACAACGGAAAAGCCGCTTGCCACTTTTGACCATGAAGGGGCTGACTATTTCAACAAAGCGAAGAAAGACCTTTCCGATTCGCTAAGGCCTGTCGAAGACAATATAGTTTCCGGGTATATCGGCATCCTTGTCGGCTGGGAAGATAAAAACATGAGGTTTACAATTCTTACCGACGAGGGGCGACGGCTCACGATTAAATATGGGCAGGAACAAACAGAGGAAGTAAGAGCCCGGTTTAAAAAAAGCGTTAAGCTTGAAAGAATAAAGGACGGAAGAGGCTGGAGCTTGGTTGGTTGGAAATAGGCTTCAACCCAATAGCGGAATAATCAGTATTCAAATCTGCTTTCATATTAGCCTCAGGCAGTTTATTATAATTGCGCCCTGCGCAAAACATACTCAACGGCAAGAAAAAAGAGCGCCGCCAGCGCCGGGAGCAGGACAAGCATCGTAAGGCAAAACACGGCAAGCAGCCCCAAGGCAATTCCCATACAGCCCTCCCATAAAATAAAACCCGGCAGGAATACCTTCCCGCCGGGGATTGCGCGCTCACTCGATTCCGGCGCAAGAACATCCGCAATCGCTACAAAGCCGACCCAGGCTAGCCAATCCCGGTCGCGGCCGTAAAGCGCTTCGCAAAAACGGCGCCGCAGCTTTTCGCAACGTACCGGACAGCAAGCAATGCGCACGCCGACAGAATCGGGAGCACAGCTTCCTGCCAGGAAACGGGCGGAAGCACGACGAGTGCAAATGCCGCTACAACGACAAGCGTTAATAGGGCAAATACAAGCAGCAGCTTAAGGACGCTTTTCATGCAGACCTCCTATGAAAAAATACGGCCACGAGTCTGGCCGTTAAGGACATCCTCCGTCAACCATTAAACGTTGGTTTTATTAGACCTTCTTTTTTTAGGATACCCGGAGGCCAAGCCAAAACATATTAAAAGCGCTTATTATATTTGCGCCCCGCGCGGCGGCCATACTATAGGCATGGCGGACGGAAGCAGCGCAGAGCAGAATTTGAACTATGCAATAGCCCGCCTCAAAGAAATCAAGGAGGAAATCGAAATGCTGCAAGGCATGTTCGCCACCATAAACAAATGGTCGGGCGTTACGGGCTCGACAAGGAACAAAATCGACAGCGCCCTTTACGAGCTGACGGGCAGCGATTTCTACAGGCCCGAAAAAGAGGGGCCCAAGCGCCAATGAAAAAGCCCCGCATCAGCCCTTGGAAAAAGTTCCTCCTCGACCTGTGCTACAAGGCAACGAGCCGCTCGTTTTGGGCGTGGCTGGCAACGACATACATAGTCCGCGAGCTTTTGCTGATGGACGGGGAGCATGCCTGGTTCGTGCCGCTAATCTGGATTTGGGGACTGGCAACCTTTTTGTTTTATGGCGGCCAGGTGCTGATAGACGCTTTGGCTAAAATGGTCGAGAAAGCAAACCTCACGATAAGCCAAAGCAACAGCGTCAGCGCGAACATAACCGGAACTATCGGAGGGAAAGATGGAAAGTAAGCTGTTTTCCGGAATACAGACGTTCTTCCAGGAGGCCGGCGAGGCCGCCTGCTACGCGCTCTGCATCGCCAAAATCGCCGAAAAAATGACCGGCAAGGCCGTCGAGCCGCTTGAGGCCCTGCTCGGCGGCATCGAGCGCAAGCTCATCCGCTACAATTGGGGCGATCCCGACGACCCCGACAATTTCTACGTCAACGACGCGGAGAAGTTCGTCGGCCTGCTTACCGGCAGGCGGGCAACCGTCATAAAAACCGACGGCGCCAATTACCGGCCCGCCCCAAACGAATACGTCGTCGAGCGCTGGGAACGCCCAACGCCGAAGCTGGTCTACAGCCATTTCCGGCTGCCCGATTGGGACAGCCTCCGCGATTCGCAAACCGTCAAATACGGAAAGCTTGCCAGCCTGCGGGTTTTCAGGCTGGAACCATAGGGGGGCACAATGAATGAAAAAGCTAAAATTTGCTGCATTGCTTTTATTGCTGGCATCGCTATCGGAGCTGCCGTCACAGGAGTTTTCGTCTATCAACAGCGATCTAGATCAATTAGAGAGCTTGATAATCGATACGCTCTTGAACGCGCAAGATCAGCAGAGGCAATTGGCCGACTTGAGGCAGACCTTGAACGAGAGCGGGAGCTTAATCGGCAGCTACGAGAGCATAATAACCATGCAAGAGAACTCGCTGAGGGCCTTACAGATACGGCTAAACAAAATGTCAGAAATTTACAGGACGCAGTCGGCCTCATTGGCGAAATACGAAAAAAGCTCAAAGTTCTGGAAGACTTTTACGCTGGTGGGGATCCCGGCGGCGGCGCTCGTTAGCGGGGGCCTTGTTTGGGCAATGGGTCAGAGATAATCGGGAGGGCTTATGGAAATAGCGAAATTTGTACTTACGGCAATCGGCACGTTTTTGTCGGTTTTCGCGCTGTCGTTTACGGTGTTCCAGTACTGGCGCAAGAGGCAGGACGAGAGGTTTGCCAAACTGGAAACCGAAACGAAGCAGTCGATTGCCCGTTTGGGGGAGCGCCTCGGAAGCCTCGAGCAGAGCGTGGTGCGGAGCTTCGAGAGCCGCCTAAGCGTCATCGAAGGCGAGCTGAAAGGCCTCAAGCCCATACTGATGTCCATCCAAAACTGGTTCATACACAACACGCCTTCAGGGAAGTAAACGATGGAAAACATTTTCCTGCCCTTGCGGCGCATAATAATTTTGCAGGGGATTGAAGGTTCCCCGGGCCGCGAGCTTTCAAACGAGATGCTCCAGCGGCTCCTAAAATCGCAATGCCACAGCTGCTCGATCGCGGAAGTGAACGAGCAAATCAACTGGCTTGAGTGCCGCGGCTACGTCAGGGCGGAGCGACTTGGCGATTCCGGCCTTGTCGTCGCGCACATCACCCGGCCCGGCATCGACGTGGCGCAGGGCAACACCCGGGCGGAAGGCATCGAAGCGCCCCCGGAGGCATAGGATGGGCCAGAAAAGCGCCGTCGACCGCCTGCCCAAAAAGCTCCGCGACAGGCTGATTGAGATGCTCCACGACCCTGCCGTAACCCAGGCGGAAATCGTGGACGCAATAAACGCCGAGGCGGGGGAGCCCCTCCTTTCGAGGGCGTCGATGAACCGCTACGCGCAAAAATTCAAGCGCTTCGCGGAAAAGAACCGCCAGGCGAAGGAAATCGCCGACGCGTACATCGACAAATACGGCAGCGACAGCCGCGTAAAGCTCGGCAAAGTGGTAAACGAGCAGATACGCCTGGCTGTGTTCGACCTGATCGGCGACATTGAGGAAATACAAGCGGACCCGGAAACCAGGAAAACCGAAATCGCAGACATGCTGTATAAATTGTCGCGGGGCCTTAAGGAACTGGAGGCGGCGGAAAAGCTGAACGCCGAGCGTACCGAAAGCATCCGCAAGGCCGCCCTTGCCGAGGCCGCCGAGGTCGTAGAAAAAGAAGCGAAGTCCGCTGGGGTTGACGATGCCAAGATGGAAATCATCAGGCGCAAAATAATAGGTCTTTGCACATGACCGAAGAAGTTCTCCTTCCTTACCAAAAAGCGTGGATTGAGGACGAGGCCGAAGTCAAAGTCTGGGATAAATCCCGGCGCATCGGCGCTTCCTATGTCGAGGCGCTCGCGTCAGTGCTGGAAGCCGCGAAATCAAAAGAGGCCGGAGGCCAATCCTCATATTACCTTTCCTATTCAAAAGAGATGACCCAGCAATTCGCCCAGGACTGCGCATTCTGGGCGAAGCACATCAACGCCGCCGCCAAAGAGCTTGAAGAAATAGTCCTTAAAGACGAAGACAAGGACATCACCGTTTACCGCGTCCGCTTCGCGTCCGGCTACGAGATATGGTGCCTGCCATCAGTGGCGCGCTCGCTCCGTTCCAAGCAGGGGCGGGTCATCATCGACGAGGCCGCTTTTGTCGAGGATTTGGACGCGCTCTTAAAAGCGGCAATGGCGCTGCTCATGTGGGGCGGGTGCGTGCGGATTCTGTCGACGCACAACGGCGACGACAACCCTTTCAATGAGTTAATAAAAAAAGTAAAGGAAGGAAAACTAGACTATTCCCTCCACCACACCACGTTTGACGACGCCCTCGCGCAAGGGCTGTACAAGCGGATCTGCCTGGTCAAAAAACAAACGTGGTCGCCTGAAGCAGAAAAAGCTTGGCGGCAGGAAATTATAGACAAATACAGCGATGACGCCGACGAGGAACTGTTCTGCATACCTGTACGCGCCGGGACGCGGTACTTTCCTTCAGCGCTGCTTGAGGCTGTTGCCGACAACGACGTGGCTGTTATACGCAAATCATGCGAGGACAGTTTTACTTTTGAGAAAGAAGAAAAGCGAATCAAAGAATTCGACAAGTGGCTCAAGCGGGAAGTCCGAGACATTCTGCTTGCCCATACAAACACGGTCTATATCGGCGAGGACTTTGCCCGGTCAGGCGATCTTACCTGCGTCTTTTTTGACGAGGAAATGCCGGACGGGCGGCTGCTTACGTTCCTCGCAATCGAATTGCGCAACGTGCCCTTTGCCCAGCAGTGGCAAGTTATCAAATACGTTATGGATACCCTGCCGAACCTGGGCAGCGCGGCTTTCGATTCGCGGGGCAACGGCCAGATGATCGCCGAGCTCGCCGCCCAGGAATGGCCGGGCTATGTCTACCAGGTGATGATTACCGCTAAATGGTACAGCGAAAATTTTCCCGGGCTCAAGGGCAATATGGAGGACGGCGCGACAAACATTCCAGACGATCCGTTTATCCGGGACGATTTCCGGGTGGTTGGCCTCAAAGCCGGGGTGCCGTGCGTGCTTGAACGGAGCGGCGGCCCCAAAGAACGGCGGCACGGCGACGGGGCCATCGCGAAGCTCATGGCGTTCTATGCCGCGAAGGAAGACGACGCGAAAGGCTACCAGCCCATGACTTATGAGGCTGTTGAAACAAAAAACCGCTACAGGCAGGGGAGTAAAGATATATGGGACGATTAAAGGATTTTTTCTTCGGTAAAGAAGCATCGCAAGGCGATGATACGGGTGAGCAGGCTTCAGCCGTCCCCAACAGCAACCGCCACCCCTGGGGCGACTTTACGCTTCTGCAAAGCCTTACACCTGAACGCCTGGCGCAAATCCTAAACGACGTAAGGCGCGGGGAGTGCCCCGCCGAATACCTGGAGCTTGCCCAGGACATTGAGCTAAAAGACCTTCACTACCGTTCAGTTCTTTCCACGCGCAAGGACACGATCACCGGGCTTGATGTCAAAGTCATTCCGGCGAGCGACGACAAGCGCGACATGGAGCTTGCCGAGGCTGTGGAGCGCGACATCGTGAAAAACAGCTCCGCGAAGCTGTACACATTGATTCGGGATATGCTGGACGCTCTTGCCAAGGGTTTTTCGGTTTCTGAAATAATCTGGGACACCGACAAGGCGCACTGGAAACCGAAGCAGTACAAGTTCCGCGATCCCCGCTGGTTTCAGTATGACAAGGAAACCGGAAAAACGCTTATGCTTCGCTCCCCTCTGGGCAACGAGCTGGAGCCCCTCAAGCCCTTTCATTTCGTTGTGCATGAGCCGCACCTTATCAGTGGGAACCAAATCACCGCGGGGCTTGCGCTTCCGGCTTTGTATTACTGGATGCTCAAGAGTTACAACGTAACGAGCTGGGCGGCGTTCATTGACCGCTACGGCTATCCGATCCGCATCGGCAAGTACGGGAAGAAATTTACCGAAGAGGACAGGATAACGCTCAAGCGGGCGGTCGCCTCTATCGGCCAGGATTTCGGCGCTATAATTCCCGAAAGCGCCCAGCTTGAAATTGTCGAATCCAAAAGCACCGGCGAAAAGGCGAACGTCTATGAAAAGCTGGCCGACTGGATCGACAAGCAGGTCAGCAAGCTCGTCCTTGGTCAGACCATGACTACCGACGATGGGTCAAGCAAGGCGCAAAGCGAGACCCACGACAAAGTCCGTAACGACATCGCCGACAGCGACATCCTTCAGGTGATCGAAACGCTGAACGCCGCGCTCACAGTCCCCTACATCAACCTCAATTTCGGCGAGCAGGAAAGCTACCCCAAGATTGACTTGTTCAAGCCCGACGAGAAAAACATCGAGCAGATTATTGATGCCGTGGAGAAGCTGGGGCCGCTGGGGCTGACGGTCAAGTCGGACGAGCTGCGCTCCGTAATCGGAATGTCCAATCCCGACGAGGGCGACGAGGTAGTAGGCGGCAGGGCTCCGCAGGAGCCCTCTTCTGATATGGACGGGCTTAACGCCGGGAGGAATGTCGCCCTCAACGCCTCCGGCGCGGATCCTGCCGACAGCGTAGACGCTCTGGATGCGGAAAACGGAAGCGGCTATGTCGCTATTTCGGATGAAATCGCAGACGTAATTGAAAAGGCGGCTGACGCGGCTACTGATTTCGTGGGCTTCCATAAGGAGCTGGAAAAGCTGGTTACCGGCTGGGCTCCGGATAAAATCGCCGAGTGTATTGCGGTAGCGATGTCTAAGGCAAGGGCGCTGGGCGATGCGGAGTTTGCGGATAAAAGATAATGGCAGACATAATTCCAAAAGCCGCGACGGACTATATCAAAAATAAAAACCTTAAGGTTGGTTTCTCTTACAAGGACGTGTGGCACGAGGAACACGCTACTGGTTTTACTGTCGCAAAGGCCATGCAATTTGATGTGCTTTCCGATATGCACAGTGCGGTTACAAAGGCTGTCGAAAGCGGCCAGTCTTTTGAGACTTTCAAGAAAAACCTGAAGCCGACGCTCCAGCAGAAAGGCTGGTGGGGCCGCAAGGAGATGGAGGATCCGCTTACCGGAAAAACTGTTGATGCCCAGCTTGGCAGCGACCGCAGGCTTAAGACCATCTATAACACAAATATGAGTAATGCGTTTCTCATTGCAAAATATAGGCGCATAATGGATGACCCATTAATCACGCACATTATGTATATTTCCAGCACGTCGTCACTTCATCCCCGCCCCATTCACCAGCAGTGGAATGGATTGATTCTGCCTAAAGACGACCCCTGGTGGGGCTTGCATCTGCCCCGAAAAGAATGGGGCTGCAAGTGCGATTTTCAGGGCGTTTCTGAATACCGTAAGCAAAAGTATGAAAAGGAAGGCATTCCCACCCCAAAAAGGTTAGACGGCAGCGGAGGGGGCGTAATTCCTGTAAAAACGGAAGCGCCGCCTGAAGTTTATCGGACGTACTATAACGAGCGCAAGGGAACCACGGAAAAAGTGCCGCAGGGCGTTCATCCGGCTTTCAACTGGGATCAGAGGAAAGTGTCGCGGCAGGAAGCGGCAAAATGGAAAATGGAGCAGTCGAGGCAGAACTATGAAGAGAACGCCGCTAAAGCGAAAGATTTTATACTTCAGCCCCTTTTGCCGAAAAATGAAGAGCCGGAAATAGTCAAAAAGTTTTTTGACGAGGCCGGGGTGGTGGAAACCGATCTTAGGGGGTTGGAGCCAGAAACGAAAGAGGAAGTGCTTGCCAGTTTTAAAAGGACGTTTGAAAAACTGCCCGGCACGAAAGGCGCTGTTCCGGCGATCAAAGTTGACTACGCAATGGACATAAAGGAATATGCCGACACAAGCGAGCTTAATGGAACTATAACCTTGAACGGTGCCCTATTCAAAAATATTGCAAACTTAAAAAAACTTTATGACAATGACATTGATCCAAAAGTCTTGGAACATCCGATAGGAACCTCTTACCGGAGCATTGTTGTCCACGAAGCCAGTCATAGCATTATCCTAATGATAAGTGTTAAACACAGTTTGCGTGTAAAGGAACTCTGTGATAAAATCCAAAAAGATGTGTTGGATTGTTACAACATAACTCAAGACCAAATTACAGATGAGCTTTCTCGCTATGCAAAGGAAAGCTCGTTTGATTTTGTTGCAGAAGGATTAGCCGAGTTTGTTGACAGCAAAACCTCGCGCAGGGTTGCGCGAAAAATCGGCGAGATTGTTTTGGCTTATTTAAAGGAGTTGCGATAATGAAGGCTGCCCCGGAATTTGTGAAGTCGCCGTACTGGGATATTCATATTGACAAGGTAAAGCCCGGTACTCCACCAGATATAAAAGCTGAACTTGAAAAGGCGTATCAAGAGTACATTGCAGAAAAGCAGAAAAAACTAAAAGCATGGAATGATGCGTCTCAGGCTTTGATAGACGCAAAAAAAAATAAGGCGAACTCTTGACAGAACTGCCCTTTTATGCCAATACTGTATATACCAAACTTCTAGCGGCACCCGCAACCGTCACATTTGCGGTTTTTTTATGCCTGTTTCATGGCTTTGCGGCCCTGCGGCCTAAAGGTTCATTGAAAGGCATCCGACTATTGGTAATAGCCGAACTCTCCGGTACCCGTGAGGGCCGGGCGTCCCTAGAAGACGTGGTAAGAGTTCGGCTTTTTTATTGCCGAACTACCAAACTTCTAGGAGGTGTTTTATGACACCACAAGCATCGGCCAATCGGCCAGACTTCCACGGCTTTTCCAATTTTTCACAAATGGAAAATTCAAAACTCCACGCACAGCAAGCCAAGGCTATGTCTACAGATTATAAGGATACTGTGGACAAGGTTATCGCCAAGCTTTCTACGCTGGATGATCTTTTCTCTTTTTACTGGGTCGCACAAAACAAGACCGATTTTCAGAAAAACTCAATAGTTGGGCTTTCTTTTATTATTTCCGATTGCGTTGACGAGCTTAAGGGGATAAATAAATGAAGCATACATCTTTATTTTGGAAGGGAGGGGTTTATGGGACAAATATTTTCGGTTAATAGGTTGCCTAAAACTTTATATCTCAAGCTGGTTGAGATGCTTAACGATCCGGGTTTGCCACAATCATTCATTGTGGATGAGATAAACGCTCAGGCAGGAAAGCCTCTTTTAACAAGAGCGTCTCTCAACCGCTTTGTAAAGCGCATGGAAAACCTTACAGGTACAAAGAGAGGAAGAATTATCGCAATAACTTCAGATGTCGAAGAATCGCTTGATAAAATAGCGACGGCCCTCGGACAGATTGCTCTTTCCTTGGAAAATCAGTACAAAAAGACGAGCTGAAAGTCATAAAAAAAGGCTCCAAAACGGGGCCTTTTTTATAGATTTACTGAGATAAAAACGTCTAAAATAATTACACCATATGAAATTTTAATTACAACTAAATTCCACCTTTGATCGGCAGATATATAGAAATTCCCACCTTTTCTCCGTCATTTGCAAATCTATTCTCTGGCGCTTTCACAATGTCCCATTTGCCCAGCAGTGGCAGGTGATTAAATACGTTATGGATACCTTGCCGAATCTTGGCAGCGCGGCTTTTGATTCGCGGGGAAACGGGCAAATGATCGCCGAGCTCGCCGCGCAGGAATGGCCTGGCTATGTCTACCAGGTGATGATTACCACTAAATGGTACAGCGAAAATTTTCCCGGGCTCAAAGGCAGCATGGAAGATGGCACAACAAACATCCCTGACGATCCATTTATCCGGGACGATTTCCGGGTGGTTGGCCTCAAAGCCGGAGTGCCGTGTGTGCTTGAACGAAGCGGCGGGCCTAGAGAACGGCGGCACGGCGATGGGGCTATTGGTAAACTCATGGCGTTCTATGCCGCGAAGGAAGACGACGCGAAGGGCTACCAGCCCATGACATATGAGGCTGTTGAAACGGCAAACCGATACCGGCAAGGGAGTAAAGATATATGGGACGATTAAAAGATTTTTTCTTCGGCAAAGAAGCATCGCAAGGCGACGATACGGATGAGCAGGCGGCAGCCGTTCCCAATACCAACCGCCACCCCTGGGGCGACTTCACGCTCTTGCAAAGTCTTACCCCGGAACGCCTGGCGCAAATCCTAAACGACGTAAGGTGCGGGGAATGCCCTGCCGAATACCTGGAGCTTGCCCAGGACATAGAGTTAAAAGACCTTCACTATCGTTCAGTTCTTTCCACGCGCAAGGACACGATTACCGGGCTTGATGTCAAGGTCGTTCCGGCGAGCGACGACAAGCGCGACATGGAGCTTGCCGATGCCGTGGATCGCGACATTGTGAAAAACAGCTCCGCGAAGCTGTACGCTCTAATCCGGGACATGCTGGACGCGCTTGCAAAGGGTTTTTCGGTTTCGGAAATTATCTGGGACACCGACAAGGCGCACTGGAAGCCGAAGCAGTACAAGTTCCGCGATCCCCGCTGGTTTCAATACGACAAGGAAACCGGGAAAACGCTTATGCTTCGCTCCCCTCTGGGAAACGAGCTGGAGCCCCTCAAGCCGTTTCATTTCGTTGTGCATGAGCCGCATCTTATCAGCGGGAACCAAATCACAGCGGGGCTTGCGCTTCCGGCTTTGTATTACTGGATGCTCAAGAGTTACAACGTAACGAGCTGGGCGGCGTTCATTGACCGCTACGGTTATCCAATCCGCATCGGCAAGTACGGAAAGAAATTCACCGAGGAGGACAGGATAACGCTCAAGCGTGCGGTCGCTTCTATCGGCCAGGATTTCGGCGCTGTTATTCCCGAAAGCGCCGTGCTTGAAATTGTCGAGTCCAAAAGCACGGGCGAAAAAGCGAACGTCTACGAAAAGCTGGCGGACTGGATCGACAAGCAGGTCAGCAAGCTCGTCCTGGGCCAAACCATGACTACCGACGACGGCTCCAGCAAGTCGCAAAGCGAGACCCACGACAAAGTACGCAACGACATTGCCGACAGCGACATCCTGCAAGTGATCGAAACGCTGAACGCCGCGCTCACAGTCCCTTACATCAACCTTAATTTCGGCGAGCAGGAAAGCTACCCCAAAATTGATTTGTTCAAGCCCGACGAGAAAAACATCAAGCAGATTATTGATGCCGTGGAGAAGCTGGGGCCGCTGGGTCTGACGGTCAAGTCGGACGAGCTGCGCTCCATAATCGGCATGTCAAATCCCGATGAAGGCGACGAGGTTGTCGGCGGCAGGGCTCCGCAAGAGCCATCGGCTGCTCTTGATGGGATGAACGCCGGACGGAATGTCGCCCTCAATGCCGCCGCCGCGGATCATACTGACAGCGTTGATGAGCTGGATGCTGAAAACGGAAGCGGCTATGTCGCCATTTCGGACGAGATAGCGGGCGTGATTGAAAAGGCGGCTGACGCGGCTACTGATTTTGCAAGTTTCCACAAGGAGCTGGAAAAGCTGGTTGCAGGCTGGGCTCCGGATAAGATCGCCGAGTGCATCGCGGTGGCGACGTTTAAGGCAAGGGCGCTGGGAAGCGCGGAGTTTGACGGGGGCAAATGAAAAAGAGGGACATCGGAAACGCCACGCTTTATCTCGGCAGAATGGAAGACAGCATCGGCGGCATTGAACGGGTTGACCATATCCTTACAGATCCGCCGTACCTTTACATCAAGACACATGATTTTGATAGGGCGTGGGACGAGCAGTTATTTTTTGAAAACGCAAAACGGCTTTTGCCAGATGACGGCTTTATCGTTTTGTTTGGCAGGGGGACACCTTTTTACCGCTGGAATACCTTCCTTGCCGCTCTTGGCTTTGTTTTCAAAGAGGAGATTATCTGGTATAAGCGGTATACGACCGCGCCGTGTATTGCGTTATCAAGGACACATGAGACCGTTTCCACTCATACCAAAAAAAACGGAAAAATCCGCCGCCCAAAAGTACCCTATGTTGAACAAAAAAAGTTTGACATTGAAAGCATTGTCAATGACATTAAGCGCATAAAAAGCGCAACCAATACTGAAGCTGGATTGAACAAAGTGGTGGAATATTTACAAGGCGGGGAATTATACAAATACAGTAGAACCGTTAAACATAACGTAACAATAAGACCTGATGTAAAAAATCCTGACAGAGCAACGGCAACCATAAACAGCATAAATAACGGCATGAGAGAAAAATCTATTATTCAATTAACAAATGAGCACTACAAATTATCACACCCAACCGAAAAGCCCGTCCGCCTTGCTGAGCGTATCCTTGCCTTAATATCAGACCCCGGCGACACCATTCTCGATCCTTTTATGGGGAGCGGCAGTTTCGGCGTGGCGAGTATACGAACCGGCAGAAAATATATCGGCGTGGAAATAAATCCTGAGTATTTTGATATCGCCTGCAAGCGCATTGAACAAGCCGCATCGGAGAACCTCTTATGGCAGACATAATCCCCAAAGCCGCGACGGACTATATTAAAAATAAAAACCTCAAGGTCGGTTTTTCTTACAAAGACGTATGGCACGAAGAACACGCCACTGGTTTTACAGTCGCCAAAGCCATGCAATTTGACGTTTTATCTGATATGCACAACGCAGCTACAAAGGCTGTCGAAAACGGCCAGTCTTTTGAAACTTTCAAGAAAAACCTGAAGCCAACGCTCCAGCAGAAAGGCTGGTGGGGCCGCAAGGAGATGGCCGATCCGCTTACCGGAAAAACGGTTGACGCCCAGCTCGGTAGCGACCGCAGGCTTAAAACAATTTATGACACAAATATGCGCAAGGCGTTTCTATATGCAAAGTATAAACGCATAATGGATGACCCTTTAATGACGCACATTATGTATATTTCCAGCAAATCGTCAGTTCATCCCCGCCCCATTCACCAGCAGTGGGATGGACTGATTCTGCCTAAAGACGATCCATGGTGGGGTTTGCATCTACCCCTAAAAGAGTTTGGCTGCAAGTGCGATTTCCAGGGCGTTTCTGAATTCCGTAAGCGCAAGTATGAAGAGGAAGGTATTCCCACGCCAAAAAGGATAGACGGCAGTGGAGGGGGCGTAATTCCTGTAAAAACAGAAGCGCCGCCTGAAGTTTACCGAACGTACTATAACGAGCGCAAGGGAACAATGGAAAGGGTGCCGCAGGGCGTTCACCCCAGCTTTAACTGGGACACCCGCGGAGAATCACGTAACACGGGGGCGAATAAGGTGCTAGAAGAATCTCAACAAAAATACAATGAAACTGTAAAGCATGTTGTTCCTTATTTATCAGAAAAGCATAAAATTTCAGACATGCAAAGAATTCATTCCGATTATATCAAAAAATTAACAGCTAACGAGATTAATAATCTGGGGATATATACCAGTGGCAAAGGTACAGAAATCAACCGAGAAATTTACAAACTAGATAAAAATTGGGAAGAGAGTAAATTGGCTCCAGTAATAAAAACGCTTGACGGTGTGATCGACAATGCGCCACGTCTCACCGAAGAAACATTTTTCTTTAAAGGAGATGATGCAATCCAATGGAAAAACGCGAAAGTGGGTAGTATTATACCAATTAAAGGTTTTTTCAGTACCGCAATTCAAAAAAGTATAGCCGAACGATACGCTACAGAAAAATTGAATAACGGCAAAAACCCAATAATGATTGTAATCCGCACGCCAGCAGGAACAAAAGGGCTTTACATAGGGGAGACAACGGAGTATCATAAAGGTAATGAGTTTGAGTATCTTTTTCCGCGCGGGGCAAAATTTCGCATCCTCGAAAAAGATGTCGGCCATGTTACGATTGAGGCAGTAAATGACCATTGAGGAAACAAAAAAAACTATCGCACAATATGCAAGCGGTAAATACGCCGATTTTGTATACCGTCATTCTGAACTTCATGGCGGTCTTATCGGCGTAAAAGACGGGGATTTCCTTTTTGCTGATGGCATAAACCTCTACGTTACGCCAAAATCGCTACTTGAACGTTGGGACGAAGAAGAAAAATTCTTATTAGTACGCGGTGGATACTAAATAAAACCACTAATTTATGTAAATAATAATAGTGTTTTTTATAAAAATCTAAGGCGCTTTTTATTGCACTATGTGAAATTTGCCTTACAATCGCTATTCCGATAAATACCGCAAAATTCCCTAAAATACCGTCTATTCTCCGTCATTTGCAAATCTATTCTCTGGCGCTTTCAATAAGTGATCTGATTTTGAGAGCAATATTTATGTAACGGTTAATATTGTTAATAAAATTATCCCATTTTACAGAATATATATATGATGGTTCTCCTGTATAAATTTCTTGATCGCAATATTTGCAAACTGAAAATTCAGGTGTTTTTATATTGAACATATTTTCTTGTAATATACGAAACAAGATCGATGTATTTAAGCTTCTACAATTACAATGCGAACACATATTGTTCGTTATAAAATATTCATAGCTTTTATCTTCATCCGGAAGAACAACCGCCAAAACCGCGTTAGTTTTGCTATTTTGGTTTTCTCGAGATTGTTCTCTCAACGAATAAGAAATTTCCCAAGGTATCCATTGAGCTTTTTCAGGTTTATTTTCTTTCATACCTTTTGATATGAATACGATTGTAACAGTACTGTCAAATATTTTATCACCAAGTTTAGAACCGATAGTAGCATCTGCAAGACTGCTCATATCTTCGTCATCATCTTCTCCTTTGTAAATATGATCGCTTTTGTCGATTTTATTTTGCAAAATATCTACATAATCCCTTACGGTTGTTGGATAGTGACCTTCTAACTTTCTAACTTTGGTATCAGAATATTTATATGAAACAAAAATTTTATTACCCACATTGAACTCCTTTATAAACAGTTAATAATAACAGTATGGTAAAAATTAGTCCATAGAAAACCAACAATGTTTTAGAAAACATAATATGCAAAATACTACTTACTTGTTTCTTAAATCTTTTATGGTTGAGATTATACATAAAATCGTCGGTGCTTTTAGGATTTTCAATAACCCAGTCATACAATTTTCTATAACATCTTTCTTTGTGGAGAATGAAAGCATCCAAATACCAAAATGCAGTAGCAAGTAATAACAATATTATCCATCGGGGGTACAAAAACGGCTCATAAGGTACTCAAAAACCATTGCATCCTTATAGCAAATTTGAGCCGCCGGACAATAAGGCTTTTCGCAACTCCGGAAGGCCCAAGAAGTAAGATGCTTTCCCAAGCGACAGATGAGAGCAGGGCAAGCGCCAATACCTCCTCTTTTTGCATAGTCAAGTTACACTCGCTTGACAAAGATAGTATCGTGTTGTCAAACTGCCTGAAATATATTATTATGACGCTTAGGAAACCACCATGCAAACAGACAACAGACTGCTCTCATACTTGGAGGATTTATCCTGCCTTACGTTTTCGGCTGATGAAAAAACCAAATTAGCCAAAGATTTGCAGGAAATTCTTGATTACATGGCGCGGCTTGGCGAACTCGATACGAACGGCGTAGTTGAGCGCAGCCATCCGTTTGACAATGTAAATGACTTTCGGGATGACGAAGTGCGCCCTTCGTTTGATCGCGCGTTGATATTGCAAAACGCTCCGGTGCGTAATGATCAGAGCATCATCGCTCCAAAAACGGTTGAGTAAAAAGGTTGATGGTAATGTTTGAAAAAAGCGCTCTTGGTTTGTCGGCCCTCATTAAAGCGAAAAAACTTGGCGTAGTCGAATTGGCAAGCGCCTACATCGACGCGGTTGAAAAAAACGACAGCCGCTATAACGCTTTTTTAACGGTATCAAAAGAGAAAGCTTTAGCTCGCGCAAAAGAAATCCAGTCGCGGCTTGATAAAGGCGGCGCAGCAAGCAGCGGCGCCGAAAACGGCGAGGCGCTTTCACTGCTTGCGGGCGTGCCAATCGCTGTCAAAGATAACATTTCCACCGAGGGAATCGAAACTACCTGCGCGTCTAAAATGCTCAAGGGGTACACGCCCGTGTTCAACGCAACGGTTATCGAGAAGCTGGAAAAAGCCGGCATGGTTGTTATCGGGAAAACCAACATGGACGAGTACGCGATGGGCGGCTCCAGCGAAACCGGGGCGTCAGGCCCGGTGCACAATCCATGGGATACTGCGCGTGTCGCGGGCGGTTCATCCGGCGGCAGCGCCGCGGCTGTGGTTGCGGGGGAGATACCAATTGCGCTTGGTTCCGACACGGGCGGCAGTATACGCCAGCCTTGCGCCTTCTGCGGCGCTACCGGAATCAAGCCAACCTACGGCGCCGTATCGCGGTACGGGCTGATCGCTTATGCGTCGTCTCTTGACCAGATCGGCCCTATTGGACAGAGCATTGAAGACTGCGCCGCTTTGCTGTCGATTATTTCAGGGCAGGATACACGCGACAGTACCTGCGTCATAGAAAAGCCGTTTGAATTTGGCGACGGGGAAACCCGAGCCCCTTCCGGACTGCAAGGCGTGAAGATAGGGCTGCCACGCAATTATTTCTCAGGCGGAATTGACGATGAGGTAAAATCCGCTGTTCTGGCTGTCGCGAAAGAATTTGAGTCATCTGGCGCAATCGTCGAAGAATTTGAAATGCCGCTGATGGATTATATGATCCCCGCCTACTACATCATCGCCTGTGCCGAGGCGTCATCAAACCTTTCGCGCTATGACGGTTTGAAATACGGTTACCGTACCGCGAACGCACAATCTCTTTCCGAGGTGTACCGCCTTTCCCGAAACGAGGGCTTTGGGCTGGAAGTAAAAAAAAGGATAATGCTAGGCTCGTTCGTGCTTTCATCGGGGTACTACGACGCTTATTATAAAAAAGCCCTGCAAGTACGCGCTCTTATAAAAGACGCTTACACGCGGCTGTTTGCCAGGTTTGATATAATACTTTCTCCGGTTGCGCCTACCACGGCGTACAAGATAGGCGATAACATCGGCGATCCCATGAAGATGTATATGGGGGACATTTACACCGTGTCGATCAATCTGGCGGGCCTTCCCTCGGCGGCGCTCCCCTGTGGGTTTGACACGGCGGGTTTGCCCATTGGCTTTCAGTTGATCGGGAATGCTTTCTCGGAAAACAAGCTCATTAATGCGGCGCGGTTTTATCAGGCTCGTACTAACTACCATATGAAAAGACCTGAGGGTGCAAAAGCATGAAGTGGGAAACCGTCATCGGCCTGGAGGTTCACGCCGAGCTATCAACAAAATCAAAAATTTTTTGCGGCTGTACAACGGCCTACGGCGGGGAACCGAACACCCATGTCTGCCCTGTCTGCGCGGGAATGCCGGGCGTGTTGCCTGTGCTTAACCGCGCGGTGGCGGAGTACGCACTGCGGCTTGGCATCGCGCTTGATTTTAGCATTACCAAACACTGCAAGTTTGATCGCAAAAATTATTTTTATCCCGATCTGCCGAAGGCTTATCAAGTATCGCAACTGTACGCCCCAATATGTCGGGATGGTCACCTTGACATCGAGATTGACGGCAAGAAAAAAACAATCAGCATACGCGAGATACACATGGAAGAAGACGCTGGAAAACTAATACACGACGCAAATGGCGCAGGTACGTTTATGGACTTCAACCGCTGCGGAGTGCCTCTACTGGAAATTGTTTCGCAGCCCGATTTCCGCAATTCTGCCGAGGTAATCGCCTATCTTGAGAAACTGCGCGAGACGATGCTGTACCTTGACGTGTGCGACTGCAAAATGCAGGAAGGTTCGATTCGTGCCGATGTCAATTTGTCCGTACGCCGCGAAGGCGATGAATTGGGAGTGCGTACCGAGACAAAAAACATGAACTCGTTCAAAGCGATTGCTCGCGCTATTGACTACGAGACAGCGCGCCAGATCGAAATACTGGAAGACGGCGGACAGGTTGTTCAGGAAACGCGCCGCTGGGACGACGAAAAACTTGAATCATACAGTATGCGTTCAAAAGAAAACGCGCAGGACTACCGTTACTTTCCCGAGCCTGACCTCCTTCCGATTGATATTGACGACGCATGGCTTGCAAGCGTCAGAAAAAACCTGCCGGAACTTGCACATCAAAAACGCGAACGCTACCGCCGTGATTTTGGTATACCTGAATCCGAAGCGGCTGTTCTTACCGTCCACAAAAATATTTGCGATCTGTTTGAGACCATTGCGAAGAAAAGCGGGCAGCCTGTTGAAGCGGCGCACCTCTTAACCGGAGAAATAATGCGGCTGATGAACAATGCCAATATTTTGCCGGAAGATCTGGTTATAGACGCAGGTAAACTTTCGGCGCTCATTGCCCTTGTTACAGGCGGAAAAATCAACCGAAACGCGTATAAAGAAACTATCGAGGCGGTATTCACGCACAATGTTGATCCTGAAAGCTACATCGCCGAAAAAGGTTTGGCGATGATCAGCGATGACAACGCGGTCATTACTGCGGTTAAAGCGGTTATAACTGAAAACCAGGACTCGGTCTCGGATTACCGCGCTGGCAAAGAAAAAGTGTTTGCCTTTTTAATGGGGCAGGTAATGAAAAAATTGGGCGGAAAAGGAAATCCCGAAATCGTGAAGAAAACATTAACAGATCTGCTTAAAGAGGTTAGTACATGAACCAATATCGAACACACTCTTGCGGGGAACTCCGGGAAGAACATACAGGACAGACCGTCACGCTGTCCGGCTGGGTGGACACCATCCGCGATCACGGCGGCGTAACCTTTCTTGACCTTCGGGATCAGTACGGCGTTACCCAGATAGTCCTGCACGACGAGTTAAAAGCGGGCAGGGAAAGCGTTATCACTGTAACAGGCGCTGTAAAAAAGCGGGATGCGGAAACCGTTAATCCGAAAATTGAAACAGGGACCGTTGAAGTTCACGCCAGGACGCTGGTCATTCAGAGCAAGGCCGTCCGTACTTTGCCGTTTGAAATAAGCGAATCCAAAAACACAAGGGAAGAAGTCCGCCTGTGTTACCGTTTTCTGGATTTACGAAATCCCGACGTGAAAAAAAATGTAATCCTGCGTTCAAAAGTAATCAGTTTCTTACGCGAAAGTATGGAAGAACTCGGATTTACGGAGATTCAAACGCCGATACTTACCTCGTCCTCGCCGGAAGGGGCGCGGGATTACATTGTTCCCAGCAGAAAACACCGCGGCAAATTTTACGCGCTGCCGCAGGCCCCGCAGATTTTCAAACAGCTCCTAATGGTTTCAGGTTTCGATCGCTATTTTCAGATAGCTCCCTGCTTCCGCGACGAGGACGCCCGCGCCGACCGTTCCCCAGGGGAGTTTTACCAGCTTGATTTTGAAATGGCCTTCGCCGGGCAGGAAGATGTCTTCCACGTGGCGGAAACTGTAATGCACGGTGTTTTTACAACCTTTTCGAATAAAACGGTAAGCCCCGCGCCTTTCATAAGAATTCCCTACGCCGAAGCGATGCTCAACTACGGAACGGACAAACCCGATCTCCGCAATCCCCTTGTAATAACCGACCTTACCGGATTTTTCGCGGACGTGGAATTCCAGCCCTTTAAAAACATACCTGTCAGGGGAATCGTCGCGCCCGGCGCGGCATTGCAGCCAAAATCCTTCTTTGAAAAAATGCTCGCCTTCGCAACAGAAATCGGCATGAAGGGTCTCGGTTACATTTCCGTTACGGAAGACGCCGGCCTCAAAGGGCCTATCGTCAAATTCCTCTCCAAAGAAAAGCAGGATGCGCTCAAAAAAGATCTCCGCCTTAAAGCAAACGACACCTTGTTTTTTATTGCCGACACACCGGACAGGGTAAACAACCTTGCCGGACAGATTCGCACGGCATTGGGCAATCAGTTGAATATTATAAACAGGGACAGATTCGAATTTTGCTTTATAGTGGACTTTCCGATGTACGGCATCAATGAAGAATCAGGCGATGTTGAATTTACCCACAACCCGTTTTCAATGCCGCAGGGCGGACTTGCGACCCTTGAAACAAAAGCCCCCCTGGACATCCTTGCATGGCAGTATGACATCGTGTGCAACGGCGTGGAACTTTCCTCAGGCGCAGTCCGCAACCATCTCCCCGAAGTGATGGTAAAAGCCTTTGGACTTGCGGGATACACACAAGACGATGTTGAAAAGAAATTCCCCGCTTTATACAACGCTTTCCACTACGGCGCGCCGCCACACGCCGGCATGGCCCCCGGCATTGACCGGATCGTGATGCTGCTTGCGGAAGAAGAAAATATCCGCGAAGTGGTTGCTTTCCCCATGAACTCAAGCGGTCAGGACCTGCTCATTGGCGCTCCTTGCGAGGTTACGGAACAGCAGCTCCGCGAGGTGCATATACGTTTGAGGCAGTCAAAATAGTCGAAATTTTTGTATACCGGAGCTTGACAAAAATTTTATTCTTTTGTAGGGTTTTACTGGATAAACAATGGCGTTTATCGGTAACTGGTTTTCCGCCATATTACCGGTGAGCGCCTTTTTTTATTCATGTTAAAGGAATCTATTTTTTTGGAGGAAGTTATGAGTAATATTCCGGAATTGTATGGAAGCATGGTCTTCAATGACGAGGTTATGCAAGCCCGCCTTCCAAAGGATGTTTACAAAGCTTTAAAAAAGACGATGTCGCAGGGCACACATTTGGAGCTTGACGTTGCCAATGTGGTTGCAAACGCCATGAAGGACTGGGCGGTAGAGAAAGGCGCGACTCACTTTACGCATTGGTTCCAGCCGATGACCGGCATTACCGCAGAAAAGCACGATAGCTTTATTTCTCCTATAGAAGACGGAAAAATCATCATGGAGTTTTCGGGGGAAGGGCTTGTAAGGGGAGAGCCGGACGCGTCCAGTTTTCCATCCGGAGGGCTCCGCGCCACTTTTGAAGCCAGGGGCTATACCGTTTGGGACACAACATCGTACGCCTTTATCAAGGACGGGACGCTTTGCATCCCCACCGCCTTTTGCTCGTACTCCGGCGAGGCGCTGGATAAAAAGACTCCCCTGCTTCGTTCCATGGAAGCCATTAACAAGCAGGCACTGCGCGTACTAAAGCTTTTCGGCGACACGACAGCCAAGCGCGTCCTTACGACGGTAGGGCCTGAGCAGGAATATTTTCTTATAGACAAGAAGATGTTCCTGAAACGTCCCGATCTTATCTACACAGGCAGGACTCTGTTTGGCAGCCGTCCGCCCAAGGGGCAGGAGCTTGAGGATCATTATTTCGGCAGCCTCAAACCGCGCGTATCCGCCTTCATGAAAGAGCTTGATGAAGAGCTTTGGAAACTGGGCGTTAATGCCAAGACCAGGCACAATGAGGTAGCTCCGGCGCAGCACGAGCTCGCTCCGATCTTCACAACAACGAATATCGCGACCGACCACAACCAGTTGACAATGGAGCTGATGAAAAGCGTGGCTGACCGTCACGGCCTTGCGTGCCTTTTGCACGAGAAGCCGTTTGCCGGAGTTAACGGGAGCGGAAAGCACAATAACTGGTCCATCATGACCGATACCGGAGTAAACCTGCTTAAACCGGGCGAGACGCCGCACGAGAACGCCCAGTTTCTGATATTCCTGGCCGCAGTAATTAAAGCTGTTGATGTATACCAGGATTTGCTCAGGGTATCAACCGCCAGCGCCGCAAACGATCACAGGCTTGGCGCTAACGAAGCGCCTCCGGCTATTATCTCCATATTCCTCGGCGAGGAATTGACAGAGGTTCTTGAGGCGATTGATTCAGGAACGAATTATAAGGGCAAAGAAAAGCTCCAGATGCAGATAGGGGTAACGGCGCTGCCGCATTTTCCAAAAGACACAACCGACCGCAACCGGACCTCGCCTTTCGCGTTTACCGGTAACAAGTTTGAGTTCCGGATGGTGGGTTCATCTTTTTCAATTGCCGACCCGAACTGCATATTGAACACGGTAGTCGCCGATGTTTTGAAAGAGTTTGCGGATCACCTGGAGAAGTCGAAGGATTTTAACACTGATGTGGCGGCGCTCGTCAAGAGTACGGTTCACGAACATAAGCGAATCATCTTCAATGGCAATAATTACTCTGACGAATGGGTTCAAGAGGCTAAAAAGCGCGGACTGTCAAATTTCAGGAGCGCCGTAGAATCGCTTCCCACGCTCATTACCAAAAAAAGCATTGAGCTGTTTAAAAAGCACAATGTCTTAACAGAGGTAGAGCTTCACTCGCGCTATGAAATACTTATGGAAACCTACTGCAAAATCGTTCACATAGAAGCGCTTACAATGGTGGACATGGTCAAAGGGGAGATAATTCCAGCCTGCCTGAATTACCAGGACGATTTAGCAAAGCTTTTGCAGCGAAAGAAAGCCTGCGGGGACTATGACGTATCGGTAGAGGAACAGTTGCTTGGCAGCATCGCGAAACTATCCACCTCTCTTCTAAAAAAATTGTCCATACTGGAAAACACCATATTGGAATCGAAAGAAGAGAATGATATAGCGGCTCACGCAACTTTTTACCGGGACAAAATTTTTACCGCAATGGCGGAATTGAGGCTGATAGTTGACGAGCTTGAAACGCTTGTGGCAAGAAAACACTGGCCGTTCCCGACTTATGCTCAGATACTGTACAGCGTAGTGTAGCAGCAAACGGCGTTGCCGTTTTAGACTTGTAATTTATTTCACACAAAGGCGTGTGTTCTAAGAAGAAGGACACACGTCTTATTTTTTTAGGAGGATTTTTATGTTTTCGTCAGTTGACACAATGTGGGTACTCATAGCCGCAGCGCTGGTATTCTTTATGCAAGCGGGCTTTGCTATGGTAGAAACAGGTTTTACGCGGGCAAAAAACGCCGGAAATATCGTCATGAAAAACTTGATGGATTTCTGCATAGGCACCCCAACCTTCTGGCTCATCGGGTTTGGGATCATGTTCGCGGGGAGCGGTCCCCTTATCGGCGGCCTCGACTTTATGGTCAGAGGGAATTACGACGATACCTTTCCCACGATGGCTTTCCTAATCTTTCAGACGGTGTTCTGCGCTACCGCCGCGACAATCGTATCGGGGGCAATGGCGGAGAGAACAAAATTCTCGGCTTACTGTTGTTACAGTTTCATCATCAGCGCCTTGATTTACCCGGTATCCGGCCACTGGATTTGGGGCGGCGGCTGGCTTTCGCAGCTCGGTTTCCATGACTTTGCGGGATCGACCGCCGTACACATGGTTGGCGGCATAGCGTCGTTGGTCGGTGCCAAGATCGTCGGCGCCCGTATCGGCAAATATTCCGAGACAGGCGAATCGAAAGCGATACCAGGGCACAGCCTGACGCTTGGCGCGCTCGGCGTTTTCATTCTCTGGTTCTGCTGGTTCGGCTTTAACGGCGGCTCTACGGTCGCTATGTCAAGCCAGGATGATATCGTGTCCGCCAGCAGTATTTTCGTTACGACAAACCTGGCAGCGGCTACCGCCGCGACTTTCACCATGTTCATTACATGGATACGCTACAAAAAGCCGGATGTATCCATGACATTGAACGGCGCGCTTGCCGGCCTCGTGGCAATTACCGCCGGGTGTGACGCGGTATCGCCATTCGGCGCATTCTGCATCGGCATTATATCGGCGTTTGTGATTGTATTCGGTATAGAATTTATTGACAAAGTAATAAAGGTTGACGATCCTGTCGGGGCAATCGGCGTACACGGACTCGCGGGCGCGGCGGGAACAATTCTGACCGGTTTGTTCGCGCTTGACGGAGGATTGTTCTACGGCGGCGGATGGACTATGGTTGGCATTCAGGCTCTCGGCGTTGTTTCTGTAATGGCATGGGTAGGTATAACCATGACCATCATCTTTACGATAATCAAGAAAACAATAGGCCTGCGCGTTTCGCCGGCTGAAGAAATTGCCGGTATGGATATTACGGAACACAACATAGAGAGCAGCTATGCCGATTTTATGTTAGCTCCTGTCAGTTTGGGTTCTTCGGCCGATAAAAATGCTGCGGTTCCGGTGGATGCGGCAGTTCGTGTTGTAAACAACTCAAAACCCGGCGCAAAGATGACAAAGATAACCATCATCACCAACCAGGATAAACTTGCAGGCCTTCACTATGCCCTTGACAAGATCGGCATAACAGGCCTTACGGTTACAAACGTCCTTGGCCACGGGATGCAAAAAGGCCATACGGAGTTATACCGCGGCGCACAGGTAGAAATACGGCTGCTTCCCAAAGTACAAATTGACATTGTCGTAAGCAAGATACCGCCTGAAACTGTAATAGAAACTGTGAAAAAAGTACTGTACACAGGAAAAGTTGGTGATGGAAAGATATTCGTTTCTGACATCGAAAACGTTATTAAAGTCCGTACCGGAGAGCAAGGATACGACGCTTTGCAGGATAATGAATAGTGTGATAGAAAGCCGCCCATTCATTCAGATTGGACGGTTTCCTTTCTATTTGGAGATAAGCGGCGTTTTAAAATGCCGCTTATCGTGTTAGTATCTGCCGTTTGTTTTATTGGCTTTTTTCAGTTCGGATTAGAATTTATTTATTTAATAAAAAAGCAGGCCAAACTCAGGGAACAAATTAACGTTATTCTGCTTCCCTACTTCCTATTCTCCATATAGGAGTTAATTTCAGCTTCACAGCTTCTCATTGCAAGAATTGTCTGCTCAATGAGCTTGTCCATATCCCAGCCAAGCTCGGCGGCGCCTCTTTCTATTGTTTCCCTGTTACAGCCGGCAGCAAAATTCAAGGTTTTAAATTTTTTCTTGACGGACTTTAGTTCCATGTCCATTACGCTTTTGGAAGGCCTGATTATCGCGACTGCCCAAATAAGGCCTGTAAGCTCGTCCGCCGCATAAAGCAACTTTTCCATAAGGTGTTCCGGTTTTTCTTTAGCGCCTGTCATACCCCAGCCGTGGCTGCAAACCGCATGAATTAGCTCCTCGTTGGCGCCCGCGTCCACAAGCAATTGACGTGCCTTTACGCAGTGCTCTTCCGGATATTCGCCAAAGTCGATGTCGTGAAGCATGCCCACAATTGCCCAAAAATCCGCCTCATCGCCAAAGCCCAACTCTTTGGCAAACCACTTCATAACCCCCTCCACGGTCAGAGCGTGCTGAATATGAAAGGGGTCTTTGTTATATTTCAAGAATAAATTCCAGGCTTGTTCCCTGGTAAAGGATGATTTTAGCGCCATGCCTTATTGTAACTAAAACAATAGCCAAGGACAAGTCAAAATATTATCGTCCTGCGACAGTATCTGCGTAAACCGGATTTTTGAAACTAAGGCAAACGTTCAGGTTTTTAAGAATAGATACCGAAGCCAGGCAGTTATCGTTAAAGTTCCATTCGGTAAAGTAAAAGGCTTTTTCAGCGCCGATTGCTTCTATTTCTTTGCCGTCGCCCTTTTGGTAAGGAGCTTCATAGTATTCAACCGCCGTGTCGGGCATCCCGTAGCGCCTGAAAAGGACTTTTCTGTAATTTTCATATTTTGGTATCGCGGTGGAAACCGTTGAAGTATAAATAACGTTGCCGCAGTAAAAGCGGTTGACCCTGTTGAACAAAAGCATGATTAGCGCTTCTTCTCCCTCGTACTTTGCCATAGCCATAAGGCAGCTTTCGTCCTTAAAGGTTTCCAATCCCCTTTCCTTAAAAATCGCTTCCGCCCTTTCTATAGAAGTACCCCAAGTTATATCCCAAAAGTGGCTAAGGGCTTTCTTGTTTTGGGCAAAACAGACTGCGGGAACAAAAAACAGGATAAGCGCTATTCTTTTCATGTTTTGATTATCGGCCTAAAATCCGTTTTTGCTTACAGCCCAAGCTTATCCAAAGTACTCTGCGCCTTGCGGGCAATGCTTGCGCTGTGTTTCTTCTCGTCCAGCAATGAGCGAATTACATCCGCTAACTGGCGGAATTCGTTGTTCAGTATGATATCCAGGGCAAGGGATTTTTCAATTACCCCTCCGCCGCTAATCAGGCTAAGAACCGTGGGTTCCAAAGAAGGGGCTTTTGCGGTTGTCATTGTCCGCACAAACCCGTTGTACAGGGCTGTCTGGTTTTTAAGCTTCGCATCTCCCATTTCGGCAAATACGCGGGAACCGTAAACGTCTGCGTTGTTTTGCAGAAGCATATCCGCTGCCATGATCCTCACGCGGTCGGAATTCTTCCGCTCGGAAAAGAGCGAATCAAGAATGCCCATCGCTTCTTCGTTGTTAATCGCGCCAAGGGCTTTTATTGCCTCGTCCTTTACGTTGGGAACATCGTCGTTTTCCGCCCTGTAGCGCAAGTATGGAACCGCGCTTTCCATGCGGCGTTTTCCCGCAGCCTGTGCCGCTCCTATGCGCGTGCGGTAATAAGAATCCCTGAACGCTTCCAATATGGCGCTCTCCGTCGCCTCCCCCGAAAAGGGAGCCAGCGCCGCAACCGCAGAAGAGCGCACATTGGGATCAGGCGACGAAACGGCTTCAATAACCGCGTCCATGCCTTCCTCGTCCCCGATTTTTGCCATGGCGTCAAGTGCCGCCTGGCGCAGAGTAGTCCTTTCATCCTCATCCTTAATCAGAGCGGAAAGAAAAGAAACGCTTTCTTTTGAGCCTGTCTCTCCCAGTGCGCCGAGAATTTCCCGCTTGTTTTCATCGCTCGGATTCCGGTTGTTGTAATAGTCAAGAAGAAATGCGGCAACGCTGTCCGCTTCTTCTTCCGGCGCGACGCGGCCCAATGCCCTTAAAGCGCTTCCCAGGAACCTGCTTTCACCTGAATTGATCAGCTCTTCAACGGCGTCAACCGCCTCGCCTGCTTTCACGCTTCCAAGGTAATTCACCGCCGCCAAAATCGTATCGTTTGCTTCCTGGTCGCGTTCCACAATTGCTTTGATTGCCCGCTCCTCAAGGCCGCTTTTTTCCGATTCGCCGAAAAAGCCGAAAATCCCCGAAAGAATTGCCCTGTTTTTCGATTTTTGGGCAATCTCGATAAGCTCGTTATCCAGGTAATCAATTTTCTCGTTTTTAATTGTTTGAATGAGTGAGGCAATTTCCGTATCGGTTCCGTAACGTAGGGTATCCAGACGCTGTTTTTCAACGCCGCTTGCAGTGGCTTCATCTGCCCACAATTGCGAAAAGATCAAAACGCACAAGAAAAGCAAAATTATTTTTTTCATTCCCCACTCCCTATTCCCCACTCCCTATTCCCCATTCCTTCATTATACTTCGTCAAAAAATTTTTTTTAAACTCCAAAAACCTGTTTTCTTTGATCGCTTTTCGGGCATTTGCAACAAGCTCGTTAATAAAATACAAGTTATGAAAACTCGCCAGAATAGAGCAAAGAATTTCCCCGCTCTTGAACAAGTGCCTTAAATAAGCCCTTGAATACGAGCGGCAGACTTTACAGCCGCACTCTTCATCTATCGGCATAAAGTCAAGGCGATTTTCGGCCTTTTTTAAGGCAAACGGGCCTTTTCGGGTAAGCACGTTGCCGTTGCGGGCGTTCCTTGTGGGAAAAACACAGTCAAACATATCGATGCCGTTTTCAATTGCGAAGAGTATGTATTCAGGCGTTCCTATGCCCATAACGTACCTTGGCAGGTTTTTTGGCAGCAGCGAAGAGCTAAAGGCAAGGTATTCAAAAAAGACCTCTTCCGGCTCTCCCACGGAAAGCCCGCCGATTGCGATGCCCGGCGGCCCGGTTTCAATGACGCGCTCACAGCTTTCGGTTCTTAAATCCTTAAAAAAATTCCCCTGGACAATGGGAAAAAACTGCCCCGGATACCCTTTGCCTTGCTCAAGTTCCCAAGTTTTATTTGCCCTTTCCATCCAAAGCGAGGTGGTAAAGAGGGCTTTTTCGGCTTCTTTTCTGGAAACTCCCCAACTTGTGCACACGTCGAGCTGCATCTGTATATCGCTTCCCAAAATTGCCTGTAGCTCTACCACGTTTTCGGGCGTAAGAAAATGATACGAACCGTCAATGTGCGAACGGAATTTTATTCCCTCGCTTGTTATTTTTCTGAACGGGGCCAGGGAAAAAACCTGAAAGCCGCCTGAATCGGTAAGGATGTTTCTGTCCCATTGAATAAAGCTGTGCAGGCCGTCGCCACGGCTTCTTCCAATCGCGGCAATAACATCCATTCCTGGCCTCAAGTACAGGTGGTAGGTGTTGGACAGAATAATTTGAAAGCCTATATCCGCAAGGTCTTCCCTTGTCAGGGCTTTTACCGTTCCGTTGGTTCCGACCGGCATAAAGACCGGGGTTTCCACTTCCCCGTGTGCAAGGGCCATCTTTCCGGTTCTGGCTTCGCATGAAAGGTCTTCGCTGGTTACAGTAAAAAATTGACCCACCGGCGTACCTTGCGTCAGGTTTTAGCGGTTCTAAGAAGAAAGAATGCCGCGATGATGAAAAGGAAAACAGGAAACCATGCCCCGATAAAAGGAGGAATATATCCCAGCTTGGCCATCATCATGCTTGTCCTTTCAATAATGTAAAAAACAACCGCAGACCCCAGGCTTGATAAAAGGCTCATCAGCATTATGTTCTTCCTGAAACGCCCTCCCATGGAAATTGAAAGGGCAACAACTATAAAAGAAACCGTTGAAAAGGAAAACCGGTGATGAAAATCCGCGAGGGCGTTGGTATAAGGCAATCCGGCGAGCTTAAGATCTTTTACCAAAAGGCGGGCGTCAAAAAAATGCAGTTCTTCAATGTTGACCATGCTTCTTCTAAAAGTCTCGGGGTCTTCGCGGTATTTGTGGCTTCCCACAAAAACCCGGTACTTTAAAAAACCGTTGTCCCATTCGTAAATTACAGAATTAGTTAATGCCCAATGGTCTTCGTCCCATGAAGCCCTCTGCGCCCGTACCAGATTGACAAGGCCGCCATTTTCATCCTGTTCAATAATGCTCAGCCCGTGCATAACTTTTCCCACAGTATCGTAATAGTCAGCGGCATAGATCAACTGGCCGTTGTTTGTTTTTACAACAACATCTGCCTGGTATTGCGATCTCTGCTCGTTCAAAAGAACCCTGGAAAGCTCGTTTTTCATTTTTAGTGTCGGGATAACAACCAGATCGTCGAAGAAAAACGAAAAAATGGAAGCGGCAAACCCGATTACCAAAAGGGCCATGCTAAAACGCCAGAAGGGGATGCCTGCGGCAAAGACGGAGGTCAACTCGTTTCTCGAGTATAGCTCGCCCAGAATAAAAGCGGCGGCAAAAATCAACGAAATGGGCAGGGCGTAAGAAAAGCCCTTTGGCAGGTATAAAAAGCTTACGCGGAGAACGTCCCTGGCGACTACCTCGTTGTTAAGGTAACGCGCCAGGTTGACAAAAAGATCGATTATTGCAAGCAATAAAACAAACATTGCCGAGGAAACCGCGAATACGGGCAAGAACTGCTTTGTCAGGTATCGATCAAGTATCATATATAAAATCCTTATCTGAATCCCTATCTTTGAATCCGTATAACAAAAAGAATAAAACCTGCCGAGATTGCTATAATGTTAGGCAGCCACATCGTCAAAAACGGCGAATATCCCAAACGTATCCCCGCCGTTTTGCCGCCAATCAACAAAACCCAAAACAGGCAAGATATTATCATGCCGAAAATAAAGCCCACTGTTTGCCCGCTTTTTTTTGCGTAAAGCCCCAGCGACACTGCGAGAAACACAAACGAAAATGCGCCAAACGGCAGCGCGTATTTTTGATTGTACTCGAACCTGTAAAGGGCGTAACTCCTGTCTTTTTTCATCACGCCGACAATCTGGTAGTCCTTGGCAAACGCTTCAAGGTTATTCTCCCTGCGGTTCCAGGCCGAATCGCTCTTCCTTAAACTGTCCTCAAGATCAAGGGCATTAGTCAGGGTTTTAGCATACTGTTTATCCAGCCTGTCGCCAAGGTCCTTGGCTTTAACCGCAATAGCTTTTCGCAAATCGGTAGTGCTCATCTGATTTGGACCGATCGAAGATATCGCCTGGATAAGATCGCTCTGCGGAACCCAGTAACGCAGGGAATCCATAAAAGCGTAATCATAATCGCTGCGGACTATTTCTTTTGAAGACTGAATAAACGCCTTTGAAAGATCCAGGCTAAGCCCTTCCCTGCCCGCGTCTTTTAATTCGGCCTCCCGCGCCATAATAACGCGCCTTTCGCCGTCGTAAGTTCTATCCAAAATAAGGATGTTCCCAATTGCCATCCCTTCAACAGGCCCGGTTACGATTGTTGTGTCCTTAAAACGCTTGACGGAATTGGCTTCCAGCTCCAGCGCCGGGGTAGAAACCAGAATTCTCCGGTAAAGCTTCGCGTACTGAATTGTCCCCGCCGGAAGCAGTACGTCGTTGGTAAAGAAAGAAACTATTGAAATTATAATGCCCACAATCGCCGCAGGAATGAATACCATTTTGTATGAAAGGCCTGAAGCCAGAATAATCAAAACCTCGTTATCGGAACTTATTCTTCCGATTGTCATAAGGGTTCCCATCAAAGAAGCAAAAGGAGACGACATCGCGATTATCTGGGGCAGGGCAAAAAACACAAGCATCATGACTTGTAAAAAAGGAACGTGCTTGGCCAGTATTTCCTGGGCAACAAGAAGCAGCTGGTTTACAAAAAAAACGCCAAAGAAAAAAAGAAAGGAAACAAAAAACGAAAAGAACATATCCTTAACGAGGTATTTAAACAGAGTCCGCGACATGATGCGGCCGTTTAGCGACTGCACTCCCTCTGGACTAATCACTTTTCTGCTCCCTATTTGCCTGTGGATCCGAATCCGCCGGCCCCGCGTTCGGTTTCCGAAAGCTGTTCGGCTTCGGATATTACTGCGCGGGCAACCGGGGAAATTACCATTTGCGCGATCCGGTCGCCGTTTTTCACCGTAAAGGATTCGGAACCCGTATTGATAATTATCACTTCAAGCTCGCCCCTGTAATCCGAATCGATTGTTCCCGGCGAATTCAAAAGGGTCACTCCCCATTTTAAGGCAAGCCCCGAACGCGGCCTTATCTGGGCCTCGTACCCTTCGGGGATTTCCAAAAACAGGCCGGTAGGTATCTTTGCCCTTCCCATTGGCGGAATCGCCAGATCAGAAGCGATAAACGCCCTTATGTCCAGACCAGCCGACCCAATAGTCTCGTATTTTGGAAGCGGTACACTCTTGTCTTTTTTTTTCACCCTAAGCAAAGGGGCGCTTTCCCGTGCCATGCCCTTCTATTGGCTGCGCCTAACGGCGGCGGAAGTCCCGCCTGTTGTCAGAGTTTCTGTCAGAATTTCTGTTAGAACTTCCACCTGAAGAATTTCCGCCGGAAGCTCCCCGGCTGCCCTCCATGCCGCCGCCAGGCACCGGATCAATAGCGTCGATGTAAGAAAGGTTAAGGCGGCCTACTTTGTCAATTTCAATCAATTTTACCTGAATCTTGTCTCCTTCATTGACCACATCGCTTACCTGAGCAACCCTCTGGCGGGAAAGCTTGCTTATATGAACAAGCCCCTCCTTGCCCGGAAGTATTTCCACAAAAGCGCCGTATTCCATTACCCGCTTGACCGTGCCGTTATATGTCTTCCCAACCTCGGGATCCAAAACAATGCCAAGTACCGCAGTCTTTGCGTCAGTGGCATCCTTGGTGCTTTTTCCGAAGATGGTAACTGTCCCGTCGTCCTCGGTGTTGATCTTCACGCTGTACTGCTCGCAGAGCGCTTTGATATTTTTTCCGCCGGGGCCTATCAACGCGCCTATTTTGTCAATGTCGATTCGCAGCGTCAATATCTTTGGAGCAAACTCGCTTATCTCTTCCATCGGCTTGCTGATGGTGCTGTTCATTTTGGAAAGAATATGCAGGCGACCGCGTTTTGCCTGGTCAAGGGCGTTCCGCATTATTTCAGAATTAACACCCGCGATTTTAATATCCATCTGAAAACCGGTGATCCCGTCTTCTGTACCCGAGACTTTAAAGTCCATGTCCCCAAGGTGATCTTCTTCTCCCAGAATGTCCGAAAGAATGGCGTAACGCGCATCAGGCGCGTTGCTTTCGGTTATCAGCCCCATGGCAATGCCCGCCACCGGCTTTTTCATGGGCACTCCGGCATGTAGCATTGAAAGGGTTCCGCCACAAACCGAAGCCATGGAAGACGACCCGTTTGATTCCATAATTTCCGAAACAACCCGTATCGTGTAAGGAAAAACTTCTTTCGGCGGAATCATGGCTTCCAGGGAGCGTCGCGCCAGGTTTCCGTGCCCTATTTCGCGGCGGCCTGTGCCCATGCGCCCTACTTCGCCCACCGAGTAGGGTGGAAAGTTATAATGAAGGATGAAATGTTCCCGTTTGTCGCCTTCTATGTCGTCGTAAATCTGCTCGTCAAAAACCGTTCCCAAGGTTGTAACCACCAGCGCCTGGGTCTCGCCCCTTGTAAAGAGGGCGGAGCCGTGGGTTCTCCTTAATACGCCGATTTCGCAAGTGATATCCCTTATCTCCTCTGTTTTCCTGCCGTCAACCCTGATCCCCTTATTAAGAATTGAAGACCTCAGGATTTCATACTGCATATCCTCAAAAAGGGCGTCGAAAAGCTTTTTCTGGCTCTCGTTTTCCAGCTGGGCGGAATGCACGCCCGCCAAATCCGCCTTGACCTTGGAAATGGCGTCCCGCCGCTCCTGCTTGCCTTTCAAAAAGCAGGCGGCCTCAAGGAGCGGATAGGCGGCAGAAAATATCGCGTCCCTGTTTTCAAGCGCGACAGTCGCTTCATTGAGGGGAAGCTTCGGCTTTCCCGCCAGCTCCCTGAGTTTGTCTTGTAAAAGGCAGAGCTCTTTAATCATGCCGTGGGCTTTTTCCAGGGCGGAGATCATCAGGTCTTCGCTTACCTCGTTAGCGCCGCCTTCCACCATGGCGATCCCGTCTTTGGTTCCCGCCACAACAATTTCAAGGGTAGACCTTTCAATCTGCTCGTAGCTTGGGTTGAGGACAAGTTCCCCGTCTACCTGGCAGACGCGGGCGCCGGCAATGGGGCCGTTAAACGGAATGTCGGAAATATGCACCGCCGCGGAGGACGCGACAATCGCGAGAATATCCGTGGGATTAACCTGGTCCGCCGATACCGCCGTGGGAATAACCTGGATTTCCCGGCCAAACGCTTTTTCAAAAAGAGGCCTCATGGGCCGGTCAATAAGCCTGGAAACAAGAATTTCCTTGTCCTTAGGGCGGCTTTCGCGCTTTATAAAGCCGCCAGGAATCTTCCCTGCGGCATAGTACTTTTCGTTGTAGTCAACGGTAAGGGGGACATAATCCAGGCCCGCTAGCGCCTCGCTGGAAGCGCAAACAGTGGCTATTACCGCCGATCCCGCGTACTGCGCGAAAACCGCGCCATTCGTCTGCTTCGCGATCCTGCCGGTCTCAAGGATCAGTTCATGTCCGGCGATTTGAAATGTTACTTGCTGAAGCATAACTATTTACGCAGCCCCAATTCTTTAATAAGGGAGCGGTACTTCTCAAGATTCGTCCTTTGAATATACTTTAACATCCTGCGGCGCTGGCCAACCAAAATCAGCAATCCCCTTTGGCTGGATTTGTCTTTTTTAAACTGTTTGCAATGCCCTGTCAGCTGGTTTATGCGTTCTGTAAGCAGAGCAATCTGAACTTCCGAAGCCCCTGTGTCTTTTTCGTTTTTACCGAATTTCTTAATAATGGAGCTTACCTCATCCTTCTTTAAAGCCATTTATTCACTCCTAAAATGTCTTATACAAACTCAAGGCTTTCCGCCTCCATGGGCAGAATAATTTTTCCGTCTTCTACATTAGCCTGTCCGGCTATGCCGTCCGCTTTGCCGTAGGGAAACATCAAAACAGAATATCGACCGACAGCCGGGGCAATTCTGTGTACGGAACAGAAATCGTAAACAAATCCTGACTCAATGTATTCGGGCTTTAGATCCGACAAGTCCAGGCTGAAATTTCGTCCCAAAAGTTCTGACGCCAGCTTAAGATTCCCTGCAATAACCGCCTTTCTGATAAAACTGGAACTGACGGGCTCGCCTATAGCCCCATCAGCCTCCCCCAAATACACAGGCGGAATAAGCTCTGTCGGGATTCCATTCTTTTCGTTTATCTGCCTTGCAAAAACCGCGTCGGTATCCTGAGCGAACCCGCAACGGAAATTATTGCCGATGGCTAAAAAAGACATCCTTCCCTTTTTCCCCAAAAGGTCAAGGAATTCCCTGCCCTTTAGTTTACTGAATTCTTCGGAAAAGTCAATCAGGACAAGGAACTTCACGCCAAGGCTGTCAAAAACCTCCGTTTTTTGTTTCAAACTGTAAAGATCCCCTTTGTACGAATCGGAAGTTTCAGTCCCTCTAATCCGGTTTATTACCTTTTTTGGATTCTCCCGAAATGTGAGTACCGTTGGATTTGGCCCTCGCCGCACTATCCTTTCGATAAGCGCCTGATGGCCAAGATGGACGCCGTCAAAAACCCCTATTGTCATCGCAAAACTGAATTCCGGCGGATAATCCTCTAAAAACGAGGGCCACTCAACCACCTGCAAAGACATGGCCATAGCTCCATTTGCCGTTTTTACGCTCCAAAAAGCCCAAAAAATCCCCCCCATCCTGGGCAAAAACCCCAACAGCTTCAGCTGACGCTTCCGCTTCCATCGAAAGGTTTTCCGCTGTTAAAAGACCGCCAAGGCTCCTCCCGTGCATAAACCCTTCTTCCGCTTCGCGATCGAGAATAAAACACGGGAGCTGAAGTTTTTCAAAAAGAGAGGCGTTTATTGGACGCAAGTCACCGTTGGCATCAAGGCTGTCTTTGTCCACAGCGTCTTCCAGCCGGAAAGGGCCAACCATATCGCGCCGCAGGGCGGAAAGGCGAGCCCTGGATCCCGCCGCCAGGGCGATGTCCCGCGCAAGGGAGCGTATATAAGTCCCGGATGAAACACGGAAGCGAAGGCGCGCTTCAGGAGGCGTCCAGGAAAGAAGGGCGAGCTCGTGGACAGTAACCGGCTGTTTTTTCATTTCCGGCTCTTTCCCTTCACGCGCGAGCTCGTAAGAACGCCTGCCGTTTATGTGCTTTGCCGAATAAGCCGGAGGGGCCTGTAGAATATCCCCGCGGAAGCTTTCTAGCACAGCTTCAACGGCCCTTAGGGAGGGGACTTCAGCTTTGGCAATAACCTTGCCTTCCGGGTCAAGGGTATCAGTTTCCTCGCCAAAAAAAATTGTCGCCGTATATTCCTTTGTGCAATTCTTAAAAAGGGGAATAAGTTTTACTCCCCTGCCGACTAAAACCAGCAAAAGACCGCCTGCAAATTTGTCCAGGGTACCTGTATGGCCAACCTTGCCTGTCGCGAAAGCTTTTTTGACCACTGCCAAAGAATCAAAGGAAGTAATGCCCGGCATTTTATTTAAAAGCAATAGACCTTGTCCGGTCATTTATCAACAGAACCCCTATTTGAATCATCTTCAGTAATAACTTCATCAATTTTTTTTACAATTTCAAATCCCTGCCGGATGCTTGAGTCTTCATGGAAACGCAGGCGGGGCGTTAACCTTATCCTCATTCCCATAGCCAGTTGGGCCTGGATAAAACCTGCGGCGCTTTGCAGGCCTTCAACGCCGCGCGCGAGGTTTGTTTCAGGTTTGAATGTGGAGACATAAACGTCGGCCCAGGACAGATCCCTTGAAACCTTAACCCTGGAAATCGATAAGAAAGGATTTACCCTGTGGTCTTTGATTTTTCCTTCTACAATGAGGGCGCCGATTTTTTCCTGAATCAGTCGGGCTATCCTCTCTGTTCTAAACTCTCCCATCGCATTAACTAACTCGAAGCGCTCAGTTTTCTGGCTATTTCAACCATCTCAAAGACCTCAAACTGATCCCCTACTTTGACATCGTCGCAGCCCTCAAGGCCAATACCGCACTCAAAGCCCGCGGCTACTTCCTTGACATCGTCTTTAAAGCGCCTGAGCGATCCGATTTTGCCTGTATAAATTTCAATGTCATCGCGGATGATATGGATGCCGGCGCTCCGTTTGACGGTTCCGGTCAGCACATAGCAGCCGGCTACAACGCCGAATTTCGGAGTTTTAAACGTATCCCTGACTTCTACAGTGGCAATTATTTCTTCTTTGGTCTCGGGCTTGAGCATCCCCTCCATAGCCTGCTTAATTTCTTCTACCGCCTTGTAAATTACGTTGTAGCGGCGTATTTCAACCTTTTCCTGCTCCGCAAGGGCTTTGGCTTTGGGGACAGGCCGCACGTTAAAGCCGATTATGATGGCGTTAGACGCAATGGAAAGATCCACGTCACCTTCGTTGATGGCACCCGGCAGGGCCTGAATGACATGAAGCCTTATTTCTTTCGTTGAAAGCTTCTCTAAACTTGAACGCAGAGCTTCCGCCGAACCCTGCACGTCGGCCTTTATTATAACCTTTAGTTCCTGTATGGCCCCTTCGTTGATTGTATCACGCAGATTATCAAGAGTGATTTTCCTGACAGTTTTGGAATCCTCAAAGCGTTTTAATTCCTGTCTTTTTGATGAAATACTGCGCGCGGTTTTTTCGTCTTCTACTACCTGGATGGGATCGCCGGCATTGGGAATGCCTTCAAAGCCAAGAACTTCAATGGGCATTGACGGCGTTGCCTCTTCAACCTTGTCGCCCTTGTCGGTGAAAAGCGCGCGCACCTTGCCGGGCCACACTCCCGCCACAAACGAATCGCCAATCATGAGGGTTCCCCTCTGAACCATCACGGTAGCCACGATTCCCCTGCCGTGATCGATCCTGGATTCCAGGACCTTGCCTTCGGCCTTGCGGTTATAATTTGCCCTTAAATCAAGAATTTCCGCCTGAAGGAGTATTGCCTCAATCAGTTTATCAATGCCTTCTTTTTTTAGGGCCGATACTTCAACAAATATGGTCTGGCCGCCCCAGTCTTCGGGAATAAGCTGGTATTCGGAAAGCTGAGTTCTAACCCTGTCTATGTTGGCTTCCGGTTTATCGATCTTGTTCACCGCTACGATGATCGGAACCCCCGCGTCCTTGGCATGGTTAATTGCTTCCACAGTCTGGGGCATAACTCCGTCATCCGCCGCTACGACAATGATGACTATATCCGTAACCTGCGCGCCTCTGGCACGCATGCGGGTAAAAGCTTCGTGTCCTGGCGTATCCAAAAAAGTAATTCTGCCGTTTGGGGTCTCGACGGTGTACGCGCCTATATGCTGCGTAATCCCGCCGAATTCCCCGGACACTACATCGGCGCTTCTTATTGCGTCAAGTAGCTTGGTCTTGCCGTGATCTACATGGCCCATCACCGTTACAATAGGCGGCCTGGGCGTCATTTCGGCATCGGCGTCGCTTTCGGTTTGGATAACCGTTTCGTCGTAAAGGCTTACGATCTTGACATCCGCGCCAAATTCCGAGGCAAGGATTGTAGCGGTATCCGCGTCAATCTGCTGGTTTATGGTAACCATCTGACCCATCGTCATTAACTTCTGTATTAGATCGGAAGCCTTAAGATTCATTTTTCTGGCCAATTCCGATACTGAAATCACTTCCATAATTTCTATTGACTTTGGAACCGGATTTGCGACCTGGGTAATCTTCTTCTTTGTCTGGAGGAGTTTTTCCTCCATCTCAAGTTCCTTTTCTTTACGGGTATAAACAGGCTTTTTCGCCTTAAAGGCTTTCTTAGTGGGCCCTTCCGCAGCTGGAGGCGGCGTCCCCTGGGAAGGCGGAAAACCGCCGGGGCGCATACCGCCAGGCCGCGTCAACCCTTTCTGGGTACCGCCTGAAGTTTTTTGCTGGCCAAAACCACCCTGATGAGTACCGCCCTGAGGCCTGCTGCCCTGAGGCCTGCCCGTAAAAGGCCTGTTCTGCCCAAAACCGCCGGATCTGTTTTCCCCTGGGGGTTTTCCCGCAGGGCGGGGTCCGGTTCTGCCTGTTCCGCCGGAAGGGCGCTGTCCCTGATTCGCTCCCCTGACATTTTCTTCATGGGCCGGACGGGGCCCTACATATTTGCCGCCCACCCTGCCGGCGGCGGCAACAGGGCGCTGTGCTATCAGGAATGCGGGACTATCCGAGCTTGTTCCTTCTTTGCCCGCTTCACTGCCTGGAGCCGTGGTTCTTTCTTTGGTATGTGCTTTTCCTTCCTTGGAGTCGGTTTTTCCCTTAGCTGAAGCCGAGTCATCGCCTTCCTGGGAACGGGCAGGCACCACTTTGGGAAGAACCCTTTTAACAGTGCCGGAAGGGGGGGGGGCCTGAGCCGGAGGAGGCGTTGCGGCGGCAGGTTTTTTCCTTACCACAATGACCTTGCGGCGTTCCCCGTGTTCAAGGGCTGTCTTGGCGGTTCCTTCTCCGGTCTCCTGTTTGCTTTTTTCTGCTGAAGTGTTTGGGGCGTGTTTTATCAATTCCACTTTTGGTTTCTGGGTATTATCTGTTTCTTCAGCCATAGTCATCCCTATACTTACCCCTCTATATTGTCATCTTCATACTCAAAACTCAATCCGATCCCGCAGTTGGGACAGTTTGTCATCTCTATCGTAATAGTTGCCCCGCAATTCGGACATTCGTATTCTTCCACATCCGTACGGGAAACATCCGCTTCTTGTTCGCCTGCAGGAATTTCCTCTTCTCCGGTTTCTTCTTCATCATACTCTTCTTCAACAATTTCGACGTGCTCTTCAATTAGGCCTTTAAGGGCCTTTTGCTGCTCCTCCGACAGGCCTATTCCCGCAAGCTCTTCTTCCGAAAGGGCAAGGAAGTCCTCTATAGCGTCTTTGTTATTATCCCGCAAAATCACCGCAACAGCCTGGTCAACCCCAGGCAACTGGGAAACAAGTGTGTATTCTTCTTCAAAGTCGCTGTCGCCAAACAGCTCGGAAACCGCCCTTCTGGACTCGGCGGCGATATCCATATCCTCAAACTGGGCGTCGGTTTTCACGTCAATGTTCCAGTCCACCAGACGGTTTGCCAGACGCACATTAAGGCCCTGCTTGCCAATTGCCAGCGAAAGCTGGGATTCGCTGACCACAGCCAAGGCCTGGTGCTTGGTTTCGTCCAGAATAATCACGTCCTGAACTTCCGCCGGGGAAAGCGCGTTTTTGATAAACTTTCTTGGGTCAGGATCGTATTTCAGAATATCTATCTTCTCCCCTTCAAGCTCTTTGATCACAGCCAGAATGCGCACGCCTTTAAGACCCACGCAGGCGCCTACGGGATCAACGTCATCCCGGTTTGAATAAACCGCAAGCTTGGTTCTATAACCGGGTTCGCGCACAATTTTATGGATTTCCACAATTTTATCGTAAATTTCCGGAACCTCAAGCTCAAAAATTGCCCTGACAAAATCCGTATGGGTCCGTGAAAGGATTATCTCCAAAGGTCCGTTTTTGTCTTTGTTTACCTCCACAATAAGGCTCTTTATCCTGTCGTTGACGTGGAATTCTTCCCGCGGCGACTGAAACTTTTTAAGAAGCTTGCCTTCAATTTTTCCAAGGTCAACATAAATAGTCCCGGCCCGTTCCCTTTGGTAATAACCGATGATTATTTCCCCGATTTTGTCCTTGAACTCGGCATAGAGGCTGTCTTTCTTGATTTCCCTGATGGACTGATGTGCCGTTTGTTTGGCGCTCTGAACGGAACCCCTGTCGAATTCTTTCGGATCAACTACAATCAGGATCTCGTCGCCTATTTCCGCATCCGGAATCAGTTCCTTGGCTTCATCAAGCTCTATTTCCGAAACCGGATCATAAAAGTTTTCGCTGTCCACAATACGCTTCTTTGCTTTAATTGTGACTTCGGTATTATCATCATTGAACTGGACAATTGCATTATCAGCGTTTCCAAAACGGCGCTTATAAGCCGCTTTGAGGGTGTCTTCAATAGTTTGGAGAATTAATTCTTCCGACATATGGCTATCTTGCATAAGCTGGCGAATCGCTTCTGACATATCAGTTGCCACTGGTTCATCCCTCCTCTATTTTTTTAAGCCGCGCTTTGGCTATAATTTCGTATGGCAGGGAAATTTCCTCTCCCTTTCCCATTAGCACAATCTTTTTATCATCAGCGGCGAGCAATATTCCCGCCGTCCAATCCGATATATCCGTGCGGTAGCAATTTATTCCTCTGCTTATGTAGTGAACAAATTCGCTGCCGTCTTTAATTAACCTGTCTATCCCCGGGGACGAAACTTCCAGGTATACGTCCTGCCCCGGAAAAGCCAGTTCCAGCCTGGGCAGGATTGAACGGTGCGCTTTGGTACAATCCTCTACCCCGGTAACTTCCTCTCTGTAAACAACGGCCTTCACCTGCACCCCGCCGCTCTTGCCTCCGCGAGCTTTCATCCGAAACACGTTAAGCTCGATTAGGGACATACCCAATCCACGGATTAGCGGCTCCAGGGAAAAAAACAACTGCCCGTCAGGGTCTTGAGTATCCCTTTCCCGCTCCGTGTACCGCATCGCCTTCCCAAACCATTAAAAAAGGGGTCGTCGAAACGCCCCTTTATCATGGAACTTATATTGTCAATATAAATACTAGCAGGTAAAAAAAAGCCTGTCAATGGCTTTGCCATTGGCTCTTTTAAGAAATTTATTTACTGCCCGCTAACGCGGGCTACGAGTCAATAGGAGTTTCGCTAATCATAAAAAAGGCAAATCCCGTAAACATTTTTGGAACCCGCGTTTAAAAGTGCTTCCGCGCACTCGTTAATGGTAGCGCCGGTTGTGATAACGTCGTCAAAAACAATGGCCGTTTCGGGGGGCCGCCTTATGCACTTGATGCGTCCTTTCAGGTTAATTCCCCTTTCGGCACGGTTAAGCTCCTTTTGGCTTCTTGAGGGAAGCCTTTTCAAACAGCGGCGCACCAGGAAAGCGCTTTCTTTTTCGAGTATTTTAGCCAGGTACCCGATCTGATCCCACCCCTGGTTTTTTAGTTTCCCGGGCCGTGGAGGAACAGGCACCCAGGCAGCGTTCCCGGCTAATTCAAAATCATCCAAAGCCGGGGTTAAAAATCGGCTCAGAAAGTTGCCTATCCCCAGGGATTTTTCGAATTTATACGAGCCAAGAACGGAGCGGTACTTCCCCGAATAGGGAAAGAGGCAACGCAACTTAACCATGTTTGTACTGTAACGCCCGTTTTCAATCGCTCCGTTTTTCCGGCATGAAAGGCAGATATCCCTTTCGGAAACTAAAACTTTCCCGCAATAAGCGCAATGTTTTTCATTTTTATTAAGCGACTCAAATATGGCCCTGCAAGAGGAGCATAAACCCAGGTAAGCTTCCTCGCAACTCAGCAGAGCCTCGCCGCAGCATCCGCAGGCGGAGGGAAAGAAATATTCCCGAAGATAAAACAACTTTTTTCTGGCAATCATTAATACAGCTACTGCACTGAGATGTAAATTTCTTTGACTTTCGGGAAAATATCTTAAGCATTATTGATAGGATCAAACAGCGAAGGTTCAACACCCGGCGTTTTTGAGGCATTTTTGGTTTTTTGAACGGAAGCAAGTTTTTTTTCGCCATCTATGGCATTTTTCCATTGCTGAATAAGGTTTAAAGCTTCAAGCGGGGTCATAGCGTTAATTTCCAGTTCCGAAAGCTCTTTTAAAACTTTTGATTCCGGCTCAGGCAAAGTTTTTTGCGTTTCCGCCTGGGGAAGAGGCGCATTGTGATAAGCGGAGATTTCCTTTTTATGCCGGCTCATTATTTCCCCTGCCCTCTTCAATACTTTCTCAGGAAGCCCGGCCAAAGAAGCGACGTGAAGGCCATAGGATTTTGACGCCGGGCCTTCGCGGATTTTTCTTAAAAAAACGATCTTGCCGCTCCTCTCGTCAACATCCATGGAACGGTTTACCATTCCGGAATGATCGATTCCGGCCAGTTCATGGTAGTGGGTGGCAAAAAGGGTACGGCATTTAATGTTATTCAGTAGTTCCTCGCACACGGCCCAGGCAATTGAAAGGCCGTCTTCGGTGCCCGTTCCCCGACCCACTTCGTCCATTATCACAAGGCTCTGTTTTGTCGCCGTGTGAAGGATGTAAGCGGTTTCGTTCATTTCAACAAGGAAAGTGGATTCTCCCCTTGCCAAATTATCCTGGGAGCCAAAACGGCAGTATATGCGATCCACAAGGCCGATTCGCCCTTCGGACGCGGGAATAAAGCTCCCGGATTGGGCCATTATTGTTATCAGGGCCGTCTGGCGCAGGTAAGTAGACTTGCCTGCCATGTTGGGGCCTGTTATCAAAGCAAAGAAAGCGCCTCCGCCGTTATCGGCGTCCGAAGCGTCCAGGAAGACATCGTTTGCGATAAATTCCCCCCTCGCCAAATGCGCTTCCACAATCGGGTGGCGGCCTTCGACAATAGCGGTACGGTTCATGCCCTCAACCACCGGCCTCACCCACCCGCGAATTGTCGCCTCCCTTGCCAGGGATTGGGCAACGTCAATTTCGGCAATTCTCTTTCCCGCGGCTGTCGATTCCCTAAGCAGCTGCTTTGCCCTGTCCCTAATCTCAAAAAAGAGCTTCCTTTCAAGTTCTATAATTTTATCTTCCGCGCCGTTTATCTCCGACTCAAGGGCAGCCAGACGATCCGTGGTAAAGCGCTCGCCTCCGGCAATGCCCTGCCGCCTGATAAAACGGGAAGGCACTTTGGACAGGTTAATGTTTGTTACCTCAAAGAAGTATCCAATTAGCCGGTTGTACTTTATTTTAAGGCCGGAAATCCCTGTTTCCCTCCGCTCTTCTTCCAGGTAGCCCTCAAGAAGTTCCCTTCCAGAATCTTTCAATTCCCTCAGCCGATCAAGTTCCGCGTTGAAACCGTCCCGAATCAAATTGCCTTCGTTAAGCAGTACCGAAGGATCATCCGCTATTGCCTTTTCAAGAAGCTCTTTCAGCGCGTTCAGTTTTTTTAGCTCGTCAGTCAATAGTTGGGCTTCAGGGGATTCAAAGCGAAAGCCTCCTCCGTTTTCGGATGACGGGCTTTCGTTCATAAAACAAAGCTCTTCTTCGATTTGCCCGAAGTAAAGCAGGGCGTTTTTTAAGGCAACCATGTCTTTGCCGTGGGCCTTGTCCATCGCCAGCCTTGAGCAAAGCCTCTGCAAATCCGGCGTTTTTGAAAGCAGATCCCGCAAGAGCCTGAGTTTCTCCTGCCTGTGGTAAAGGGCATCCACCATGTCAAGGCGGCGGTTTATCAGCTCAATGTTAATTAGCGGATGGAGTATTCTGCTTTTTAAAAGCCGCTTTCCCATAGCCGTTTTGGTTTCGTCCATGACTTCCAAAAGGGAAAAACGACTTTCACCGTCCGTCAGGTTGGCGACAAGCTCAAGGTTTCTCTGCGTTGACTCATCCAGGCCCACAAATTCGCTGTCGCCGTAAACTTTTAGAAAGCGCACATGGGGAATAAGGCTCTTTGCGGTATCGCTTAAATAGTCCAAAAGAGCGCCGGAAGAGACAATTTCCGGCGAAAACCGGCTAAGGCCAAACCCTTTTAGGCTTTGGGCACCAAATTGCCCTTCCAGCTTTTCCCTGCTCCTTGCGGAATCAAAGAGCCAGTCCGCCCAGCGGTTTACCAGGCCCCCGCGTTCTTCCACTGCCTGAGCAAGAACTGGGTTTTCGTTTAAGAGCGACTCCTGGACGATTATCTCCCTGGGCCTTATGCGCTCAAGCTCCTGCCTAAGCTTTTCGACTGCTCCCTCAGCAGGAAAGGAAGTAGCGAAAAAATCGCCTGCGGAAAGGTCGATATAGGCAAAAGAGAAATTGTCTCCAACGGAAGCAAAGCAGACAAGGTAATTGGAACTTCCCTTGTCAAGAAAATCCTCATCGACGGTTGTTCCGGGGGTGATAACTTCCACAACCTGCCGTTCGATAAGCCCTTTGCCCGGCTCGGTTATTTGTTCGCAAACAGCGATCTTTTTTCCGGCTTTAAGCAGGCGGGAGATGTATGAACGGGAAGCGTGGTAGGGAATGCCGCACATCGGGTGACCCTGGCGGCTTGTAAGGGTCAAATTAAGAAGGGAGGAGATTTCCAGGGCGTCTTCAAAAAACATTTCATAGAAATCCCCAAGCCGAAAAAAAAGAACCTCTCCCTGATGCTCCCGCTTTATCCGGCGGTATTGTTCCATCAATGGAGTTGTTTCAGGAGATATTTCTGCGGAAGCCGTACTCCCTCCTCTCCCTTAACGCCTTGCTTTATCCATCAGGCTTTTAATGACCTTGTCGGTTATATCCACAGTCTGATTGTACCAGATTATTCCGTTGTTTTCACTAAGACTTAAAACTATGCTGTATCCTTCACTTTCGGCGACATAGCGAATTTCATCGTATACTTGTTCAAGAAAGGCGCCCGACTGGGTCAGGCTTTTTCTTATGCTCTCCAATTCCGCAGTTTTTGTTTTGTAATATTCTTTTAATATATCCGACTTGCTAATAGCTTCAGCTTCGTACCTTAACGCCTGCGCCGTATTTCCCTGGGCCAGCGCGTTAGCCTGGTTTATTTTCACGGCATTGATTTCGGCGGTCATTCTGTCGATATCCGCCTGCACTCTGGCGCTGCGCTCTTCAAAATCCCTTACCGCTCTGGAATCACGCATAAAAGCGACATAAACCTTTGAAAGATCCACAACGGCAATACGGGTAAGCTGCTGGGCTTGAACTGTCACGCTTAGAAAACAGCCTGCAATAAAAAGCAGCAAAAACTTTTTCATAAAACCATCTCCTGCTAATAGAATTCTGAGACTTGTGTCGGACTTTGAGTCCGCACAAGTCCAATGGCTCAGTATGTCGAGATTGCAAAAGAAACCACAAAATCCAGTCCTGAACCCCCGATGCCGCCTTGAACCCAGTCTACTCCCCCGTCTCTTATTAAAAATCTTTTTGCAATGCTGAATCTAAACGGAAATTGAGGAATAGTAAACCTTAACCCGCCGCCTAAACTAAAACGCATGAAAAAAGTATTCGATTCTTCCAGGCTGCCGTCATCTCCAAAAAAATCGGCAAACAGGTCCTGCGGCGTTCTTTTTACCCCCGCCGCGTCGAAAAAGAAATCCCAGGCAAGGATGCCGGGCGCCAGAGGTATGCGTATTTCCGCCCAATTCTCCCATAGGGCATAACCCTTGCGCCTGTACTCAGTCATCCAGCCACGGCCGTTAAACATCCCGTCAACCGCTAGGGAATTTGCTTCTTCAATGTAGGGCTTGTCATATTGGAATTGGGGAAAAATGAAAGACAATCCTGTATGTATGCCAAATACGGCTTTAAAGTTCCAATTGTCCGCAACAGGCAGGTTAAACATGGTATGAAACCATTCAAGTTTTGTATCGGTTCTGATATAGTGCTCTTTTTCAAAGGGCAAAATTCCGTAATACCCCAAACGCTGAATGCCGTAATAGCCGGAAGAGGGATCGTAATAAATATCCCTCTGATCAAGGGAAAGGCTGGTCCAGATTGATAATGAAGGAGACCAACTATTGTTTTCCAACCTTAAAATGGGATCGAAGGGACGGTAAAGATCGGCGTTATATTTATTAAGTACCATTCCGGCGCGTAAGCCTCCGCCCAAACCCAGGTTCCCATAAGGCGTAAGCCAGCGGTAGCCGGTACTGGCGCCAAAGGAGATTTGCCATTGATCGTAGGGCATCTGGTATTGAGCCGGCGGTATTTTGTTCGCGTCCTCGTATTCCTGATATGAACTAAATCCGTCAGGATACGCAAAAGGTTCATCGCCATAAAAATAAGGCGCGAAATTTTGCAGTGCGCTCGTCCTTGTCATGTGCTGTAATGTAAGATCAAAACTTCCGGAAAGCGGAAGCCCCAATAGCCACCTTTGGGTATATTCCAGCGATAAAACCTGGGTATCGGGCGAGAGGTTCAAGTCCGCCCCGACAGCATTGCCGGAACCCATAAAATTTCTGTCGCTCCATTTCCCCATCAGCGATGCCGGGAAAGTATTGGGATCCGCGGAACCGGAAAAACCGACGCCAAATTGCACATCGATAGTTGGCTGTTCTTCCACGGTAATTACAAGATCCATAAGCGCATCGGCGCTGCCCGGAAGGGTATCGGGACTAACGGCTGAAAAATACTGCAGATTGTACAGGTTTCTGAGCCCGTCTATAACTTTGGTCTTTGAGAAAACATCCCCGCTCTCAAGCGGTATTTCCCTTAAAATGACCGCGTCTTTGGTTTTTATATTTCCTTTGATAATTATATTTTCGATATGGGCCCGTCCACGCTCTACAATGTATACAATAAAAGAAAGGGTTCCGGTTTCAGCGTCTTTTACCTGGACAGGTTCAATGCGGTTAAAAATATACCCATTTTCGTAGTAAAGATCCGCGATCCGCATGAGGTCTTCCTCGACCCTGCCCGCGTTTACCGTCTGCCCCCGCTTTGAATTAACCAGGGCGGAAAGCTGCGCGTCGGAAAAAATCTGGTTCCCGTCGAAGGATATTCCATCAAAAGTATACTGCCTTCCTTCATATAGCCGGAAAGTGATATTCATAAGGTTTTGGCCCTTGTCATTCTTGCGGACTTCCCTTACGTCATCAATTACAACTGCGTCAATGTAACCGCGATCATGGTAATACCGGGTCAAAGTCTGCTTGTCGGCTATTAGTTTAGATTCCTGAAAAGCGCCGTCTACGATGATCCCCTTTGGCTTAAGGCTGAGCTGCCTTTGTAGGGTTCGGGAAGAAAAGACCGAATTCCCCTCAAAATGGAAACTTTCAATAACAATTTTCTCGCCTTCATCAATATGAAAAGTTACAATGATATTGGCCTTGCCTGAGTTTTGGACTTCGGTTCTGACTTTTACGTCAGGATATCCTTTTTCAAGGTATTTGTTGATAATTGCCTGCTCATCAATCCTGAGCTTTACCTGGGTGAACACATCGTTGATTTTAATGGAAACCGTATCCGCCAATTCGTTGCGCTTAACGCCGCTGTTGCCGGTAAAATTGATCCGGGATATGGTGGGTCTTTCAACCACGGTAAAACGCAAAATGACTTCGCTTCCCAGCGAATCCGCCCTGACAGCTACAGGAGTGATACTCTCAAAGTATTCCAGCGCGTACAGACGGCCCAGAATATCCCAATAAGTTTCATCGTTAAAAGGTTTGTTGATATATTGTTCCGTAATTCCTTCAAGCTCCAAAGAACTAACATGAAGCAATCCCTCGAAGACGATTCTCCTTATTGGCTTTCCCTGATACCATTCGTCCGTTTGCTGGGCATAAGCGGAAAAAGCAATCACCAAAACAAGGAAAACCGATAAAACTAAACGCATTAAGACTCCTCGAACTATAATTGATACCAAAATAGACTATCGCAAAAAACCAAAAAAAAAGAAAGGGGGCCGAGGAGCCTGTGTCAGGCTCTTTTAGAGTCTGCGGCTCTTTTAGAGCCTCGGGCTCCTTACAAAATTAAAAAGTCCTGCGCCAGACCAGGAAAAAGGATGCGTCATTAATAAAAAGGTTTTCCGGATGCAGGGGAACCATGTTAAACTGGATGTCAAACAACGGATTACGCAATTCAAAGCCAAATTCCGGCACCAAAACCAAACCTCCCCAGTCAATTTTATTTTCATCGGATTTGAAAGAAAGCATGGCTTCGCCAAACATGCCTGTCCCGATGTATTTACCTATAAAAACAGTGGTATTGTCAAAATAGTTACCGAGTCTGTAGGGCCTGTCCGAAGCGTTGTCTGAAAATTGGCCGCCTGCCGCCTGGATTACCACATTTTGCAAAAGCTGGGTACGCATGGAAAGCATATCCATACCGAGGAAATTCCTGATCTGCCTTTGGAACCTGTTGATAACCGCAAACTGTGTCAAACTGTCCATTACCGCAGAAGTAGCCATAGCCAGATTACGCGGCGCACCATCTCCCCCCTGTGGTGCCTGGCCCAGGAGGGAGTAGATTTCCAACTGCGAGAGAGGCGGAGCTGATACAAACCTTGGCGAAAACGATCTTAAAGGGGCGTCATCGATAATCATGGAAATTGTAACCGGGCCAATTTTAGCCTGATCCCGAATCTCCGCCCTTGCGGATATTTTTGGATCGAATTCTGCTTCATTCTCCCTGAAGAACAGAGTACCCTCCCTGATATAGAAATTCCGTTCCAGATAGAAGATTTCCCCGCTTCTTAGTTTCACGTCCCCGTTCAGCGTGAAACGCTTTGCCATAGAGTCGCTTGTAACGTGGATCCCAGTCCCCATGTCCGCATTGGCCTGGATCACCGGGAAATCCACGCTGGGCCAGAAAAACTCGACCCTCCTTCCTGTTCTAACATTGATGTCCGTTATTACGGATACCTTTTGATCCTCGGAGGCGAAAGCGCCGCGGCCTTCCCGGGCTAGCGCTATTTCATCGGCATTAACGCTCATCTCGGTATCATGAGCGGTTAAATCCCCGGCAATGGAAAAGATCATGTCTTCCATTGTCAAAACAAGCTTTCCGGAAGCCAGGCCATTTGCAAGAAAACCGGAAATATTTAATTCATAGGGTATGGAGGTCTCCTGAGGCACCTGTATATCAATACTGAATATATTTGGTACCCATTGATCAAACCTGAACCAGCCTGAAATTTTTCCTCCTCCGTTGCCGATAATGGCATCCACCGGGCCGAAGGTTATTTCATTTCCGCTAAACACAAAAGTAGCGGGAACAGGCCTGATTGGTTCAGGAATATATTCGGGAACAACAATTCGCGCGCTTGTTCCGCGGGCAGTTCCGTAGAATTCCGGATCCTCAAGGGAGCCTGTAACCCTTATCGAAGCGGTTATGATGCCTCCCGGGAACTCGACCGCGCTGTCAGGAGGAATAATAAAACGTGAAAGAGACCCCAAATCCACATAAATATCCGACCCCTGGGCGTCTATGCTGTTTGAGCTTAAATTGACAAAACCCGCAAGCGTACCCCTAACAGGCGACGGCCCGGAAAGGGCGGCGTAAAAGACCCCTCCCCCTCCCCTTTCGGGACTGTACCGGAAACGAAGCATATCTTTTGGGCCGCCGTTCAGGCTCATGGCATAGCCGGAACTATCCTGGCGGCAGTCAAAAGAAAACGAAAATGGTTCATTGGCTGTAATATCGCTGTAATAAGCGGATTCTACCGTAAGCAAGGCATTTAGGAATTTGAAGTTTTTAAACAAATCCACCCAGGTTTCGGCAGGATTGAACCGGGCGTTTCCGCTCAATAAAATACCCATGGGCCGCTCTGACAGCATTCCCCATATCTCCGCTTCAGTTTCTGCCCGTGAAGCGGCCCGATCGATTCTAATAAATGGCATAGATACTTCCAGGCCTGAAAAGTTAATTTTAAGCCGCCGGGCAAGCAGCTCGTCGTTGTTTGCGTTCATCTGGGCGGAAACGCGAATAACTTCATTCTGCCAGCGCATGGCAAACGATGGAAGCGTCATTTCAAGCTCAAAATCAGCGGGCGATTTCCACTGAAGCCTCAAATTCCCGTCGGCGGAAGCGTTTACGCTGCTAAAACGGGAAAACTGCATCCCCTGGCCGGACAGGACAAGAGAAAGCAAATTGTCACTGTATGCCCCCTCCAATGCGTAAAATTCGCTTCTGTTGTTCGAGGCGATATCAGTCCTAAAGAAGAAATTTTTATACGCGGTATCCCAATTAATGACAATGTCCCCCGATAAAGCTCCGTGGCCGTCGTCAAAAAAGAAGTTGGGTATTCTTAAGCCTCTCTCGCCTGCTTCCCCTGTAAACCTTACAATAGCCGCGGAGGAGGAAGGGGTAGTAAGGGAAGAGACCTCAAATTTTTCTATCCTTGTCCGCCAATACTCCGGAGAATCATAAGAAAAAGAAAAAAGAAAACTTAACGAGGCAAAATTATTTCCCGAAGGGAACGGTACTAAATCCCCTCTGGCATATCCGGTTCGGAAGCCGAATTCGTCGGCAACAAGCGTTGCCTGAATCCCGTAAGAGCCCCTGACAGTTATATTTTTTTGATCCTGGATCATCCCTTCAAAAGAATATGTCAAATTCTGTAAACTGGCTCCAAATGAAAACAGAATATCGTTCGGATCGGAAAAATCCGCATAGCCGTTAAATTCGGCAGTAACGTTATTCCAGGTAATTCGGCAGGAACTTAGCTCCATGCCTCTGTCGGTTCCCGAGAAGGAAGCCGCTGCGAGAACCTCCTGAAGCCCTTCGTATGCCGCTATAATCCGGGGGGCGTTGAAAAGGATATGGGTATAATCGGTGATAAAAAAGATCTCCGTGGTTACAGCCAAATCATCAGCGACGAAACGAACCACGGAGGGCAGGGCGGAAAGCGGAAGAAAAGGCTCAACAAAACTCAGTATGTCCCCCATTGCAAAAGAATCCAGCCGGACGTTTGCCTGGATTTGCCGCGGGTCGTAATCCGCCGAACCGTTGATAAATATGGTACTGATCCGGAAATCATCCTCATATTCAAAATCATCTCCTGTATCGTTTGCTGTATCATCGAAGTTGAAAGCTGAAAGGGCAAAAGAAATCCCGTCTTCCCCCTGGTGAAGGGAAACATCCAAAGCGGCAAGTTTCGCATTGCCCGCTGCCAGGTTTTCGCTAAATAAATTGATATCCTGTCCTATTGTATTTAAGAAAATATCCCCGCTAATGCCGCGATCCCCACGAAGCCGGAAATCAGAAAGAGACAGAAAGCCGTAAGGGGCAAGCCGGTTAAAACCGGCATTTTTAAAATCAATGCCTCCCTTGAATTCCAGCCCCCCGGAAGAAGAAGTAAAATCAAAGGCGTCGATTATTATCCGGTCTTTGTTTCCGATAACCGACATTTCCAAATTGGCCTTTTTCAAAAATAAATTATCGCCCTCGCTGCCGGAGAAATTCATGCTTAACTGAAAGCTGTCGGAATTTTCCCTCTCCAAGTCGGCCTTGCCGGAAACCCTTAAGGCCAAAGCGCTGTTATACTTCCGGTAGTCGCCGGTAAAAGCAAGAAAATCGCGCAGGGCAAGGTTTTCGGCTTCCAGGCGGCCGTTGAGTTTTTTATTTTCAAAATCATAAACAAGGGATATTGCCGCCGGAAACCTGTCATAGATCTTTCTGACTTCCAACTGGTTTCCCAAAAGGAAAAAGCCGAAGCTAACAGGCCTTAGCCTGAAAAAATTTCCTGTGATCGACGGAATTTCGATAGTAGCGGAGCCTTCATTTAAATCGCCGGAATATTCTCCGCTGATTCGACCGTTTATGGCCGCTTCCACCGGCGAAAATGAAGTGTCGTCAAATAATTCCGAACTTAACCTGTATAACGATAGCTGGGCATTCCAGCGTCCCTGAAAACTTACCCTGTTCTGCTTCACCGAGGCGTCTACTCTTACGCCCCTCAGCATTAAGCTCCCGATTGAATCATTAAAATCCGATTCCCCGTTCCAGATTCGCAATGAAAAATTTTCCGGAAGCAATCTTTCCACCGCCTGAGAGCTTGTCTCTCCCCTTAGCGATGCCAAACGTTCCCATAATTCCGCGTCTTTTGCAAAATCCAGGCTAAGCACCGGCTTGTCAATTCTTACCGAATGGAAAGCGTCGATTCTTTCACCCGATAAGATTGCGGAAAGAGAATATGAAAGCCTTAGCCTGTCAACACTAAGCAAAACACTGTCATCTTTACGAAGGATCAGAACGTTTCTGATGTCCAATACCCCGAAAATGGACGGTCCAAGTGTGCCGTATTTGATTTTTATCCCCAAAAACTCCTCGGCGTTTTCTATAAAAACATCCCTTGCTTTTCCCATCTCTTCCCGCAGAGTGAGCTGAATTGGACGCAAAATTGCCGCCGTACCGACGACCAGTATCAGAAAAACGAGAATTCTTTTGTTAACACGACTGAGGGAAAGGCGCTTTTCAGCCTTTTTTTCCTCTTTTTCTTTGTCAGGCAAAACCAAAAACCTTCTTTGAAAGATGTAATACGCTTCTACTATGATTGTATATAATTTTTAATTGTTTTACCCTACATAATAATGGAAATTCTTGCAAATTTCGTAGTTTTTGAGGGACCCGACGGCAGCGGCACTACCACCCAAATCGGCATTTTGGAACGGTTTTTCATCCAAAATCGGCTTTCAATGCCCCCATTTTATATAACATTTGAACCGACAAATGGTTCCATAGGGAAACTGCTGCGTTCGCTCTTAAAAGGGGAAGAGACACTAAAAGCCGAAACGATAGCTATGCTTTTTGCCGCCGACCGGAACGAGCATGTTTTTGGGAGCGGGGGCATAGAGGAACGCTGCAAAAGGGGGGAGTTGGTAGTATGCGACAGGTACCTGCTCTCTTCATTGGTTTATCAGGGCATAACGTGCGGGGAAGAACTGCCCGCCCGCCTAAACAGGGATTTTCCCGCGCCCGAATTGCTCATTTTCTTTGATATAGAACCGGAAACCGCACTTGAACGCATAGCGTCCCGGGGTACGCAAAAGGAAATCTATGAAAACCCTGTTTTTCAGAAGGAAGTCAGGGCGCGATATAAAACCCTGCTTCCTGAATTTGCCTCCCATGGCGTTCGTGTGGAAATAATAGACGCTTCATTATCCCCCGATGAAGTCGCCAGGCAGGTATGGGGGGCAATTGAAAAAATGCCGATATTCAAAAGGTGAAACCTTTAAAAAAGCTTCTCGCCATTTTCGCTTTGTTGACTTTTATTCCGGCAAGCGCTCTGAACGCTTACTTTGTAACCTACAAGGAACAGTACTACCGGCTTTTTCACCTTCATTACATTCAGTACCCGGATGACACAATGGAAAACATCTACTGGCTTGAACAAGCCGTTAAAGCCGATTTCTGTAATCCCCTTTATGCCCTCGCATTAATAGAAAACGAAATCCAGTGGGAAAAATACAGGTACCTTTTTATGATGCACGTAAACATAAAACTCGCGGAACAGCATCTTTTTTTAGGAAATAAATGGAACAAGCGCAACGCTTATTTTTACAACGCGCCCTGGAAGGAACAAAACCTGGACTCCCTTGAAACCGCCGAAACCTGCTTTCGTACAGCCCTCTATTATTGGGAAGAAGCTCTTGTCTGGGCTGAAAAACACAAGGACAGGAAGTTCCGCTACATCAATCTGAAAGAAATCCAGTTTTGGGAAGACGAAGCGGCCCGCATAGAGGATAAAACCCTGAATTACGGCAAGACCATCAACAGGGAACTGGCCCTGCTTCAATCGGTCAGGGAAAAATTCCAGGCAATGAACGAGAATACTTATTGAAAAAAATCGACCTCTGTGCTAGCTTGTTCGTTAATTGAACAACCTGGACAGAAAATGGAGCGTGTTTCGGCCGCCCATGCCGTTTTTCCGGGCTTAATGTCCTCTTTTACAAATGACGGGAAAGGAAACATCCCTTTTGAAAACCAGAAAATCCTTCTTTTTTGCTCTTTTTGTGCTTTTTCCCATTTTATTTCTCGATGCCCTGGAAACCGGGGATACAGAAAAAGAAAAACCGGATTCCGTTTACATAATCCGCGAGATAGAATTTGATGTCATTGGCAGTTCCCGCCCTTTTGCCCTTATTTCCAGTGGCAATTTTAAAGAAGGAGAAGTTATAAAGGGAAAAAGCAATCTTGATAAATACCTGGCGCTTAAAAAACAGCTCCTTATGAACCAGCAGGTTTTGGAAGATGTAACGATTGAATACTTTACCGGGGAAAGCGAAAGCGACGGCGCGCTTCCGGTCAGGCTTTTGGTTCATGTCAGGGACACATGGAATTTAATTGTCCTGCCGTATCCCAAATATGATTCCAACGAGGGCTTTAGCATAACGCTTAAAGCAAGGGACTATAACTTTTTAGGAACAATGAGCGCCCTCAAGGCAGATTTGGGTTACAAGAATAATAACGGAGAGCATAGCTTCAATTTTTTGTTGAATTCCGACATACCGTTTTATGCCGCGGGTCTGAACTGGATTTTGAATTTTGATAATTCTTTTAGCTATACTTTCAATGAACCGCTTTTTTACCAAAACGTAACCGGCCTTTCTTTGCTTTTGCCGTGGGGCACTACATTTTTCACGGTAGGTTTTAATCAGTATTTGACTATTAATGAAGAAAACACCGCCCAGGATATAGATGTTTTTGATCTGGCTGACAGGTATTACGGCATATATGCTTCAACCGAAATATTCGTTTCCTGGAAATTGCCTTTAGGCATTGAAATAGGCAGCTTTGGGGAACTGGAATACACGCCCGGAGTTTCAGGGAAGATCAATTATCCCTATAATTCCATGGACGACCCCAGAAAATTTTTAACCACGTTTAATCATTCCATAGGTTTCGGCAGAATAGACTGGATAGGCAATTACCGTAAAGGGCTCTCGGCTTCTATCGGCAACTTTTACAATTGGTATTTTGATCGTTCCGATGCCCCGCTACGAATAGGCCTTAACGCGGAAGCAAAGTTTCATTGGGCTTTTTCGGAATATTTCGGCGTTTCTTCCAGATTGAATTACCGTCAGTGGTGGCATTGGTCGGATAAGCTTAATGACTACATCCCTTACTACAGCGCCGGAGATATGACTCGCGGGCTTATTAATGACGATATAAAGGCCTATCAAATATTGACTCTTAGCCTCGACTTGCCTATTCGCATTTTACGTTTCTGGCCTTCAGAATGGACAAACAATCAAAAACTCCATATTTTTGACTTTGAATTGCACCTTTCCCCGTTTACTGACTTTGTTATTTTTAGCGGGCCATATAACAAACTTAAAGACAAATATGACCCTTATGCGGAAAAAACACAATTCAGCATTGACGATATGATAAATACAGTCGGAATTGAGGTCTTTGTCTTTCCCGCTTTTTTTCGCAGTATGAAAATCCGCGCCAGCATTGGCTATAATCTTAATAGAATAAAGCAGGAAGGCCTATCTTTAATCGGCGGTTTCTTTCCTGAGTGGGATGAAATTTTTATTGGTCTCGATCATTTTTATTGATCATTTTAATCGATCATTCTTATTGACCTATTGAACAATGTTTAACGATTTCAAATCAATACCTATTAAGCTGAATCAAGTTCTTGACAAGAAACGGAAAATATATCTTTTACTTTTACTTTTTATGGCTATTATGTTTTCGGTTGTTGAAACAGCCGGGGTTTCAGTTGTAATGCCCTTTATCTCGATAGCTTCCAATCCCGAACTGATAAATTCAGACAACAATTATAAAGTGTTTTATGATTTGCTGAAGTTTGACTCGCCAAACAAATTCATTTTTACATTTGGCATAGTAATAATCATTTTTTATTTCTTTAGGTCACTTTATACAATATTTTATAATTATTCAATAAATAAATATTCTCTTGGCACTTACCGCTATTTTGCAGGAGAGTTATTTAAAATTTACCTTTCACTTCCCTTCAAAACCTTTGTTCAAAAAAACCCGTCTGTTTTTTTGCAGATGATTATTGTGGAAGCGCTTAATTTAAGCAATCTATTGATGAGGGTCTTATACATTTTATCAGAAACCTTTACGATCCTTCTCCTGTATTTTTTTATGGTCCTGGTAAATTGGCAAATTACATTAGTTTTAACTTTCATACTTGTTATATTTATCTTCCTTGTTTTTATCACTTTGATACGCGCAAGCAAGAGACTTGGCGACAAGCGCATGGAAGCAAGTTTAAGCTTAAGCAAAACAATCACTGAAACTTTTCGCTTGTTCAAATTTATTAAGCTAAAAGGAAATGAACACGAGATATTTGAGGTTTTCAACGATTCTACTTCAAAAGTTTCCCATGCATCCGTTATGACAAATACACTTAGCAGTGTACCCAAGAGCATTTTGGAAAATCTGGGTTTTTCTCTCTTAATCGCGGCGGTCTGTTATATACTATGGAGATACAATTCCGCAGCAATGGTTATTCCTGTTATTTCAATGTACGCACTGGCGTTATACCGTATTCTTCCGGCAACTAACCGCATTCTTGACCATGTAAACAATGTCGCTTTTTACCAGCAATCGCTTAATAAAATATACGACGATCTGCGTTTAGAAACAGATAATGAAAGCGCTGCGCCGCTTGATTTCTTAAAATCCATAAAAGGAAAGTATCTTTGCTTCAGTTATCTGGACGGCAATGACATTATTAAAAATATTTCTTTTGAAATAACAAAGGGAGAAAAAATAGCGTTTACGGGGGAAAGCGGGAGCGGCAAAACGACTCTCGCCGATATAATAATAGGCATTTACAGATCGAATCATGGCGGCTTATATGTAGATGACGTATTAATTGACAATGCCAATATACTTTCATGGCGTAGCAAAATAGGGTATATACCGCAAAATATTTACCTTTTCGATGGCACCGTCGCTGAAAATGTATCTTTTGGTTCCAAGTCTGACGAGGATAAGATAATTAACGCCCTTAAAAAAGCGCGTATTTGGGAATTCCTTGAAAGCAAAGAAGGCCTTTTGACGCAAGTTGGCGAAGGGGGAATTCAGCTTTCCGGCGGACAAAAACAGCGCATAGGAATTGCTAGGGCTCTTTATAACGACCCGGAAGTGCTTGTTTTGGATGAAGCAACCTCATCTTTAGACGATGCGACAGAGGCCCAAATAATGGACGAAATATATGACCTTAGCGGCAACAAGACGCTTATTATTATTGCCCACAGGCTTAGCACTGTTGAGCGTTGCGACAGGAAAATCAGAATAGAAGACGGGGCAATAGTCCAATAAAATGGCTAAAAAGAAATATAAAAACCAGGCAAAGACTGTTTTATCCGCTCCAGCTGTTTCCGATAGAAAGTATCTTGTTCTATCCTTTATCCTTCCAGCGGCCATTTTGGGGACAGTATTTGCCCTTCAGGGAGTGTACCCTTTCGGCAACAGGCAAATACTGGCCTATGACCTTTACCATGGTTTTTATCCTTTTCTTAGCGGCTTTTGGCATAAACTGAGAGAAGGCGCCGTATCGCCCTGGTCATGGACTGCCGGCATGGGCCACGATTATTTGGCACTTATAGCATATTATTTGGCAAGCCCGTTGAATTTGCTGATTGTAATTATGCCTTATGCCTGGTTGCGGGAAGCGCTGACAATTATTCTGTTGATTAGAATCGGCTGCGCTGGTTTGTTTACCGCCATATATTTGCGCTATGCGTACAAACAATACGTCCCGTCTGATGGAAAAGCAGGCGCGGCATGGCCGTTGGCGCTGCCTGTTTTTTCATCCCTTTACGCCTTGTGCGCTTTTACATTGGGCTATTACCATAATATAAATTTATTTGACAGTTTTGCCCTGTTGCCCCTTGTCATGCTGGGGCTTCAGGCGTTGATGCGCGAGGGCAAATTCAAGCTTTATATTGTTTCGTTGGCGCTGTCGGTGTCACTTAATTTTTATATGGGCTATATAATTTGCGTTTTTATAGTAATAACATTCTTAGGCCAGTGCGTAGTGCAAAAATCAAGTCTGCTGAATTTTCTGCGTAAGCTCAGGTTAATCGCCGCTTGTTCGGCCCTTGCCGCCGCCTTGACCGCAGTTTTTACAATTCCGGCCTGGTTTGCCCTGCAAAACGTTTACAACGCTAGAGCAGTATCTCCAACCCTGTCTCTTTATAACAGCTTCTTTGATGTTCTGGGTAATTTTATCGCCTTTACGCCGCCAACAATTTTAAATGGTTTGCCTAACCTTTACTCCGGCCTGATCAGCGTTATGCTTGCCGGCTTGTTTATACAGTCAAATAAAATTCCTTTGCGAGAAAAGATTGTTTTCATAATAATACTTGTTTTTCTGCTTGTAAGTACAAATATTGATATGCTTGTCATTATAATGCACGGTTTCACCCGTCCTAATGGATACCCTGCGCGTTTTTCCTTCCTGATTTCATTTGTTCTTGTGGTTATGGCATACCGGGCATTCTTATTGACAGAAGACATGGGCAAGTTAGGCTTACTGGCAATAGGCATAAGCGCTTCATTTGTTTTGCTGCCTGCCATCATTGGTCCTCAAAAGACAGATTATATTGTAGCCAGCGCCGTTTTAAGCACTTTCTATATTTTGCTATTTTTTTTGTCATTGACTGCGAGAACTGTCAAAACGAGTACATTTGCAAGGGCGGCTCTTTTCATTACGATACTAACCGAACTGTCCATTACTTCTTATATCGGCATCAAGACCGTGGGAACAACCGACAGAGACGATTATTACAGCGGATACGAACAAATAAAAGCGTTATTGAATACACGCAAAAAGATCGGCGTTGATTTCTATCGGACAGATTTGGATTCTTATTTCATTGCCAATCAGCCATATTTATATAACTATAACGGAGTTTGTTTTTTATCATCCGCTATGAATCATGATATTCTGAGATTTATGCAAGGATTGGGGCTGAATTCCAGTAGATCGCAATTTAACTCTAACTCTTTTTTTTACGGCGATACATCCCCTTTAACCAACGCTTTTCTTGATATGCGTTATATGATCAGCCTCTCAGGCGAAATAGCCGACAAAAATGTTTACTGGGAAATTATTGGCAAGATCGGCGATTCGCTGCTTCTTGAAAACAAATACTATTTGCCATTGGGTTTCATGGTTGATAATAAACTTGCCGATTATAAGTATAATGACAATCCATTTCAGGCACAAAACATTCTTTTTCAGCTTGCGACCGGACTTGACGGTGATATTTTTGAAATACATGAATTTAATATCAGCAATCCGAGAAAGGATGACTATAAACAGCAAATTTTAAAATGGAATTATCAATTCCCATTTAACGGTATGGTATACGCTTATTGCAGGTATGATGATATAGTGTTTCGTAATCATTATAGAACATACCTTTTTGAAATAGACCTTAATAAATCAGAAGCAACACCCATTAACATTAAATGGAACATACTCGATAATGCGCCATGTATTATTCCAGTGGGCAATATAACACAAAGCGACAATATAACTTTTTCAATTGAAATCAATAATAAAGACAACAAGGCGTTAATTGCTGTTGGGCTTTTGAACAGCGAACTATTTGAGCAGGGCTATGCAAAACTGGCCAGCCAGGTTTTACAACTTACAGAATTTACAAATACCAAAGTAAAAGGAAAAATAACCGCTCTTGACGACGGCCTTTTATACACATCCATTCCATCCGATAGAAACTGGAGCGCATATGTTGACGGAGTAAAACGTGAAATTGTTAAGATTGACAACGCCATGATTGCAGTCAGTTTGAGCAAAGGCTATCACGAGATAGAATTCAGGTATTTTAACGCAAGCTTTCTGGCTGGCTGTATTGTAAGCCTTGTTTCATTGGCGGTATTTATTGCGCTGGCGGTGTTGGAAATGCGCAAACGCAAAAGCAGTGAATTATATTAATATTATATGTAGGCAAAATGAAACATAAAACCCAGGCAAAGACTGTTTTATCCGCTCCAGCTGTTTCCGATAATAAATATCTTGCTCTATCCTTTATCATTCCAGTAGCGATTTTGGGGACAGCATTTGCCCTTCAGGGAGTGTACCCTTTCGGCAACAGGCAAATATTAGTTCATGACTTTTACGGACAGTTATACCCTGTTTTAAGCGGTTATTGGTATAAGATGAGAGAAGGCGCCGTATCGCCCTGGTCATGGACCGCCGGCATGGGCCACGATTATCTTGTATTCATAGCATATTATTTGGCAAGCCCGTTGAACCTGTTGACTGTTATTGTACCCTATGCCTGGCTGCGGGAAGCGCTGACAGTTATTCTGTTGATTAGAATCGGCTGCGCTGGTTTGTTTACCGCCATATATTTGCGCTACGCGTACAAGCAATACGTCCCCTCTGATGGAAAAGCAGGCGCGGCATGGCCATTGGCGCTGCCTGTTTTTTCATCCCTCTACGCCTTGTGCGCCTTTACGTTGGGCTATTACCATAACATATCGTTGTTTGACAGTTTTGCCATGCTTCCCCTTGTCATGCTGGGGCTTCAGGCGTTGATGCGCGAGGGCAAATTCAAGCTTTATATTGTTTCGTTGGCGCTGTCGGTGTCATTTAACTTTTATATGGGCTATATAATTTGCGTTTTTGTAGTAATAACATTCATAGGCCAGTGCGTAGTGCAAAAACCAAGTCTGCTGAATTTTCTGCGTAAGCTCAGGTTAATCGCCGCTTGCTCTGCCCTGGCCGCCGGGTTAACAGCAGCTCTCATGCTTCCGACCTGGTTTGCCCTGCAAAACGTTTACAACGCTAGAGCAGTATCTCCAACCCTGTCTCTTTATAACAGCTTCTTTGATGTCCTGGGCAATTTTATCGCCTTTACGCCGCCAACAATTTTAAATGGTTTGCCTAATCTTTACTCCGGTTTTATATGCATTCTGCTTGCTGGTCTGTTTATTCAGTCAAAAAGAATCCCTCTTCGGGAAAAAATAGTATTTATAGGGATATTTGTATTTTTTCTTATAAGTACAAATATCGACATACTTTACATTATGATGCACGGTTTCACCTATCCCCATGGGTACCCTGCCCGTTTTTCCTTCCTGATTTCATTTGTGCTTGTGATTATGGCGTACCGGGCGTTTTCTTTGACAGAGGACATGAGTAAGTTTGGCTTGCTGGCAACAGGAATAAGCGCTTCATTGTTTTTGCTGTCTGCTGTTTTCAGTTCCCAGAAAAATAATTATATTATGGGCAGCGTTGTTTTAGGCGTTTTCTATATTTTGTTATTTTATTTCATAATGACCGCGAGAACCGTCAAAATTAGGACATTTGCAAGAGCGGCTCTTTTAATGACAATGCTAACCGAACTTTCAATTACATCTTATATCGGCATCAAGACCGTGGGAACAAGCGACAGAGACGATTATTACAGCGGACATGAACAAATAAAGGCGTTACTAATTACGCGTAAAAAGATCGGCGTTGATTTCTTTAGAACAGATTTTGACAGTCCCTACAATAACATCAAGCCATATTTTTTTAACTTCAATGGGATTTCATTCTTTTCTTCAACCATCAATCATGATATTTTGGGATTTATGCAAGGATTGGCATTGAACAGTAAACGGAACGAACAATACTCTAACTCTTTTTATTATATTGCGACATCCCCCTTAACCAACGCTTTTCTTAACATGCGTTATATGATTAATCTGGGTGGCAACACCCCTGATCAAAATGTTTACTGGCAAATTGTCGGGAAAATCGATAATTCACTGTTACTGGAAAATAGATATTATTTGCCATTGGGTTTTATGGTTGATAAAAAACTTGCCGATTATAAGAGGTACGACGACCCCTTTTTGACACAAAACAATTTCTTCAAACTTGCGACAGGGCTTGACGAAAATCTTTTCAAAATAATTGAATTTTCTATTGGCGATTCGACTACAAATGACAATAAACGTATAATGGTAAATTGGGATTATCAATTTCCGGTAACTGGCATGGCATACGCTTATTGCATGTTCGACGAACCATTTTCCCTTGATCAATATAAAATATATCGTTTACAAATATATTTTAATGAAAAAGAAACAATACCTTTGGAATTCATTATAAACGATAATACGCCGTACATTTTTACTATAGGCAATATAACAAAAGACGACAACGTAGCTTTCTCACTTGAAATCGACAACAAAGCTTCAATGCATGTAGGGTTTTTGAACAGCGAACTATTTGAGCGGGGCTATGCAAAACTGGCCAGCCAGGTTTTACAACTTACAGAATTTACAAATACCAAAGTAAAAGGAAAAATAACCGCTCTTGACGACGGCCTTTTATACACATCCATTCCCGCCGATAAAAACTGGAGCGCTTATGTTGACGGCCTCAAACGCGAAATTGTTAAAATCGACAACGCCATGATTGCAGTCAGTTTAAGCAAAGGCTATCATGAAATAGAATTCAGGTATTTTAACACAAGCTTTCTGGCTGGCGGTATTGTAAGCCTTGTTTCATTGGCAATATTTATCGCGCTGGCGGTGTTGGAAAAACGAAAACGCGGGAGCGTTAAAACCTGAGTCATGTCTATGAAAAACTACTTTTATTTTTTCTGCATAATTACAATTATCTTATCCTGTTCTTCTACCCCTCTTCCACATTCTAATCAGGTTAAAATTCCTGATGATTTTTTTGGGATAGTTCACGCCGGAAATACCAAAACACCCGAAGAATACAGGCTTCTTGATGAAATGGGAGTCAATTGGATACTAAGGACATTTTATTGGAATAATATTGAAAGAGAAAAAGGCGTCTTTGATTTTTCCGGCTATGATGAATACGTAGAAATTGCTTTAAGGGAGAATAAAAAAATTATCGCGGTACTTGCTTATGAAACCTCATGGCTCTATCCGGATGGAAGTCATAAAAATCAAATCTTGCCCAATGAAATTCCTCTGTTCCTTAAATATGTCGAAGAAACCGTCAATCATTTCAAGGGCAAAATCGACGCGTGGGAAATCTGGAATGAACCAAATTTTATGTTTTGGAGGGGTCCTCGAAATGATTTTTTTGAGCTATCCAAACAGACGGCAATTAAAATACGGGAAACTGACAGTAACGCTTATATCCTTGGCGGTGCGTTTTGGCGTACTCCCGGCGGTTTTATAAAAGCAATGCACAAAGCTGGAGGCTTTGACAATCTTGATGCCGTTGCTTTCCACCCTTATGCCGTCAATCCCAGGGGTTCTATGAAAGCTTATGATAAATTTTTAAACGTGCTTTCAGGAATTAATTACTCGGGACCTGTATGGGTTACCGAAGCTGGATATCCAACAGCAGGGTGGTATCCTACAAAAGTTTCTCTCAAAGAGTTTCCCTCTTATGTCGTTAAGACTATTGTAGGCGCAGCCTCCAGAGGGCCAATGGTTTTATTATGGTATCAATTATTTGATTTTTTTACTTTAGAAGAAACTCCATTTTTTAAATTCGATTCAGAAAAGTATTTTGGTCTTGCCTATCCTGATTACCAAAGGAAAAATGGCGCTTTTGCTTATGCGCTCTGCGCTAAATACCTGCCAGGATCCATTTACACCAGCGATCTTCCGATAAAAGAAAATGTACCTTCCTCCATCGTTCTTTTTTGCTTTCTTGGCGGGACATCCGGTAATAACACACTAATAATTTGGAATGATTCAATTATAACTCAAAAACTAAAAATTCAAATACAAGCCCCGGCTCTGCTTCATGATATTTCCAGTGGAAACAGCGTTCAAATGCCATCAGAATTGAAAGTAGGGAAAGAGCCTCTTTTTATTACCTGGAGCGGAGATTCAATTCCAAGGCTTTTTAAATGAAAAAAATCCTCATTAACGGATATTTTTTATGCCGCAGAATTACCGGTATTGAACGCTACGCCCTTGAAATTACGCATCGGCTTGACAAACTTTGTACGGATACTGAAATAGCGATAGCTATTCCTTCTATTGTTAAAGATATACCAAAATACAAAAATTTTGAAATTATCAGATTAAATAAAAAGAAAAGTAACTTTCGTTGGCAAATGCTGACCCTGCAACGTTTCTTACTCAGCCACAGGAACTATTTAGTTTTGGAATTTGGCAATTGCTGCCTTCCCCTTGCACCCGGAATTGTTTTTTTACATGATATTTATTGTGAATTTTTTTCTGAGGATTTTATCAGCAGGCGTGACAAATTAATCAGGCTTTACAGCCGACTTCAATACCGCTTTATCACGCATTTGGCAAAAAAAATTGTAACTGTTTCTGAATATAGCAGAAACGAGATCAGCAAAACATTTAACATTGATCCTTCAAGAATAAGCGTTATCTACTGCAGTGCAGATCATATGCGTTCCATAAATGCAGATATGTCGGTGTTTGATAATTTTCCTGTTCTTGCCGAAAAACCGTTTTATTTTTCCGTGGGAAGCCTTTCAAAACGGAAAAATATTCGTTGGGTTCTGGAATACGCAAAAAAACATCCTGATACATATTTTGCCGTTTCAGGAACTAGTCTTCCAACGGTTAAAATTGACGAAATTGAAAATGATCATCTTAGTAATTTAACTTTTTTAGGATACCTGGACGACTCCAAAGTAAAGGCTCTCATGGAAAAGTGTAAAGCTTTTATTCTCCCTTCTTATTACGAAGGCTTTGGCATGACGCCTCTTGAGGCATTATCATGCGGCGCTCAAATTATTGTCGCACGAGCGGCAAGTTTGCCGGAAATATACGGCAACACAGCGCACTATATTGATCCATTTAATACCGATGTAGACCTTGATAGGTTAATTGAAGAACCGGTTGATAATCCCGCTCAAATATTTCAAAAATATTCATACGATAAAGCCGCAGAACAAGTATACAAATTAATAAAGGAATTTATATATAAAAAAGAAACATAAGAACCAAGTACAGGCTGTTTTAGCTGCTCCTGCTATTTCCAATAACAGTTATATTGCCCTATTTTTTATCTTTCCATTGGCGAGCTTTATAACTTTTTATCCCTCATGATCGGGGAATACTTTTTTAACAAAAATTGAATTTATATCTTCTTTACATCGATCCTGGAACAGGAAGCGCGTTATTCTCAATTCTAATCGGCGCGGCGGCAACAATTTACTTTTTAAGTCGCGCGCTTATAATAAAGCTCAAGGTAATTCTTTCAGGCGGAAAAGCAGCAAATGCTGCTTCTGTGGAACATCCTTTTGTAATCTATTGCGAAGGAAAACAGTACTATAATGTCTTTAAGCCTGTCCTTGACGAATTTGAAAGCCGAAAAGTCAGTCTTCTCTATCTGACTTCTTCGCAGGATGATCCCGTTTTTGATACTAAATGGAATTTTGTCAAAGCTGAATTCATCGGTGAGGGGAACCGCGCTTTTGCCCGTCTTAATATGCTTCATGCCGGAGTCTGTCTTATGACTACTCCAGGCCTTGACGTGTACCAGCTCAAGCGTTCAAAAATGGTTAAACATTATTCGCATATTCTTCATATGCCAAGCGATGCGACAACCTACCGTCTTTTTGGACTCGATTATTTTGACTCTGTACTTCTTACAGGCGAGTATCAGGCAGAAGATATTAAAATCCTTGAGCGTCAGCGTAACATTCCCGAAAAGAAACTTGTTACCGTAGGATGCAGTTACCTTGATGTATATTACGAAAAAATAAAAAATATTCCTACAGAAGAAAACCATCCCTTTACCGTGCTTGTTTCTCCTTCATGGGGCGCTTCCGCTCTTTTAACCTGCTATGGAGAGAAATTACTCGATCCTCTTTCCGCGTCAGGCTGGCGCATCATTATCCGTCCACATCCTCAATCAAAAAAATCTGAAGCTGCGATGCTGGAACATTTAGAAACACGGTATAAAGATTCAGGTAACGTTGAATGGGATTATGAACGTGAAAATATCTATTCGCTCAAAAAAGCTGACATAATGATTTCCGATTTTTCAGGGATCATTTTTGATTATATGTTCCTGCGCGACAAACCGGTTTTGTATGTGAGTCAGGACATTGACTTGCGCCCCTATGACGCGGATGATCTTGACCATGAATTGTGGCAGTTTAAAATAATAAAAGAGGCAGGCATTGAACTCAGGGAAAATGATTTCTCACATATTACAGAAATTATTAAGAACGCGGGAGACAACGAGAGCCTAAAAATTGCCCGTAAAAAAGCCCGCGAAACAGCATGGCAGTATCCTGGCGAAGCGGGAAAGCGCACTTTTGAATTTATGGCGGAAATTGTAAATGCCTAATATCCTCTATACAATTATTATTTCTCCCATTGTTCAAATAATAGAATTTGTATATGTTTTCTTTTTTAAGGTTTTTAAAAACGCTGCGTTTTCTGTTTTTGGAGTCAGCCTGACAGTTTCTTTTTTATCGCTTCCGTTGTATATAATGGCGGAGCGCTGGCAGATAATAGAACGCGATACAATTACGCGTTTAAAACCCACCGTAAAAAAAATTAAATCCGTTTTTTCCGGCGATGAGCAATTCATGATTCTTTCAACTTTTTACCGCCAAAGTCATTATCACCCGCTTTATTCGCTTCGCAGTTCTATCGGACTTATAGTTCAAATTCCGTTTTTCATTGCGGCATATTCATTTCTGTCAAATCTTGGAGCTTTGCGCGGAATAAATTTTCTATCTATAAAAGATATAAGCCTTCCTGATTCTCTACTCCATATCGGCAATATTTCTGTAAATATTCTCCCCATAGTGATGACGCTTATTAACTGTATAGCTGGGGCTATTTACACTCAAAACCTTTCAATCCGCGATAAGATACAGGTTTATGGAATGGCAATTCTTTTTTTGATATTGCTTTATAATTCGCCTGCCGCGCTTGTTTTGTATTGGACTCTTAATAATATTTTTTCGCTTGTCAAAAATATTTTTTATAAGATAAAAAATCCTTTAAAAGTTTTATATATTATTCTCTGCGTTGTTTTTTCTCTTTTTATTTTTTATTTAATATTTGTGATGAATAGACGCTCAATAAAATTAAGAATTCTTGTCGCATTTATTATTTCGCTTTTTTATTTTATGCCTTTATTTCTTAGATGTTTTGATTATCTGTACAAATGTCTTTTTTTAAGATTATTTCAAAACAGAAAGAAAACGATTATTCTTTTATTTCTTTCATGTTTTACCCTGTTCCTTCTTGCAGGCATGTATATTCCCTCCTCTGTTATCGCGTCATCGCCTGACGAATTCTGTTATATTGAAAGTCACGCCTCTCCTTTTAACTATATTATTCATTCAAACTTATTCTTTTGGGGGTTTTTTGTTATTTGGCCTGTAAGTATATTTTTCCTTTTTTCAGATAAAATAAAATCTTTTTTGGTTTTTATTCTTGTTTTTCTTGCATTGATATTTTCAACCTACACTATAGCTTTCAGCGGCGACTATGGCACAATCAATACCCTTTTTAATTTTAATACAACCGGCTTATTTGGGGTCAGTTTTATTTGGGCTGTTCTTTCAATAATTACTCCGCTTTTTATCATATTCATTTTGTTTTTTCTTATTAGCAAATACAAGATTAGTTATTTAAATTCATTTTTGTCCATATTGATAATTTCCTTTGCTGCCATTTCCATTTCCAATATTGTTAAAATCAAAAAAGCATATACGCTTTTGAGTATTAAGATGGCTAGTACACAGGAAAAGACAACACTTGAACCTGTTTTCAGTCTTTCAAAGGAAGATAAGAATATAATTATTATTATGGCTGACGGTGCCATTAATGGATTCGTACCTCTTATTTTCAACGATCATCACAAACTAGAAAAACAATTTGACGGTTTTACCCTGTATAAAAACACTGCCTCATTTTCTACTCATACATTAATGGGAGCGCCCCCGCTTTGGGGTGGATATGAGTATACCCCATTTGAAATGAACAAAAAAAACAGCACCCCTCTTATTGAGAAACATAACCAGGCGCTGTTAACCATTCCCCTTTCGCTGGTAAAGGACGGTTTTAACGTTACAGTAACCGATCCTTCATGGGCAAATTATTCATATATACCTGACACTTCCATTTATAAGAAATATGAAAAGATAAAGGCTTTTAATACTATACGGCATTATACAAGTTTATGGTACGAAAAAAACGAACCTGATAAAAAGGAATTTACATATCCAAGAATAATGCGTAATATTATCTGGTTTTCCATTTTAAAAATGAATAATCCGCTTTTACGGCTTATTATTTACGATCAAGGCTGGTATTGGGGTACAGATGATATGGGCATATCCATTATCAGCTTTATACATTCATACGCGATTATGGATTTCTTGCCTGAGCTTACTTCCTTTGACTCGACTGAGAAAACAGCGCTTTTAATCACCAACGAGTTAACTCACGACTTTGCGTGGCTGGATGGGCAAGACTTTATGCCTTCCGAAATCCCGGCAACAATCGGAAGCAGTAAATACGCGTCTGACGGAAGGTATCATTCAAATACTGCGTTCTATTTAAAATTGGGCGAATGGTTTGATTTATTGCGTATAAACGGCGTTTATGATAATACAAGAATAATAATAGTCGCCGATCACGGTGGTGGCGTTGAAAATTTATTGTCAAATGAGCCTTTATCCATAAAAGGCGAATCGCGGGAATTGTATAACCCGGTTTTTTTATATAAAGATTTTAATTCTCATGGCGTATTATCCATAAACAATGATTTTATGACAAATGCCGATGTTCCTTTTTTTGCGCTTAATGGTTTACTGGAAAATCCAGTAAACCCGTTTACCGGCAATCCGATTACCACACAGCCGAAAGAAGAGGGAATATTAATCTCGATAAATCATTCGGCAATGGCCGGTAGTCATGGAAAATATGTTTTTAATATCAAAAAAAATGAATGGCTTTACCTTCGTGATTCAATCTATGAAGCGTCTAATTGGAAAAATTTTGAAATACCTTAAAAAAATTACGTCATGATTAACGACTGTCTTATTATAGCCGGAGGCTCAGGTACACGTTTATGGCCATCAAGTAATTCAAGGAAACCAAAACAGTTCTTACCGACTGTAAAGAATGGAACAGAAAGTTTTTTTTCCTTGGGCCTTGAGCGGGCATTTCGGGTTGTAACGGAAAATGACGGCAGAGTAATTGTCGTTATGGGAAAACCCCACCTGCCTTTTGTCATCACTGCCTGTTCCAAATTGAGCGCCGAGGAAAAAAAACGCCTCATTTTGATTCCCGAACCTGAAGCAAAAAACACCGCTCCCGCAATAGCCTGCGCCATTGTATTTGCCGGGAAAACCGGCGGCTGGAACCGTACAATGATGGTGCTTACCAGCGATCACATTATAAAGCCGCTTGATGTTTTTTTAAAAGACTTGAATTTTGCCGCGCAGTTTGCAGACGATAACAAACTTGTTGTATTTGGCATTTCTCCGATAGGACCGGAAACAGGTTTCGGTTATATCGAAGCGGCGGATAAACTTTCTGGTGATGTTTATGCGGTTACAGCGTTTCATGAGAAGCCAAACCGTGAAACGGCGGAACAGTTTTTAGCTTCCAAAAATTATCTCTGGAATTCCGGGATGTTTGCATTTCGCTGTGATTTTTTGGCGGGAGAATACCGTCGTCTGTCACCAGAAGTAGTTAGCCCTTTTGATAATCTTGAAACTCCCGACAAAAAGGCATACACAAAAATTAAAGGCCTGTGTATTCTGGATCACTGGACAGGATTGGACAAAGCTTACAATCAGACAAAACGAATTTCTTTTGATTATGCCATCGCTGAAAAATGCACTCAAACCGTTATGCTACGCGCGTCTTTTGATTGGATTGATATAGGCAGTTGGGACGATTATGCCCGCCTTCTTTCAGGCAATTCCTCTGCCAATAGCGATTCCGGTAAGAATGTATTTATCGCTGGGACAAGCGGTTGTTTTGTAGATTCCGACATTCCCGTTGCCCTTGCCGGAGTTGAAGACCTTATTGTTGTAATCCGTTCAGGAAAAGATGGTTCTCCTCCTTCCGCGCTGATTACCCGAAAAGGAAAAACTCAGCTTGTACGCGATATTGTCGAAAAAATAAAACAGTCAGACAGAAAAGATATTTTATAGATTGATTTTTGCACATTATATGAAAGAAATAAAATGAAAGTCGCCATCATCCACTACTGGCTTGTTAATATGCGCGGCGGTGAAAAGGTATTAAAGTCCCTGCTTGAAATTTATCCGGACGCTGATGTTTTCACCCATGTTTACAACCCAAAAGCGGTTTCCGTTCTAATGAAAAACAGGCGCGTAATCACTTCGCGCATAAACCGCCTGCCTTTCGCAAAAAAACTCTACCAGCTTTATATGCCGCTTATGCCCAACGCCTTGAATGATTTCGACCTGCAATCATACGATCTTGTCATCTCAAGCGAGTCAGGTCCTGCCAAGGGAGTAATACCCAACCCTGGCGCTTACCACTTATGCTATTGCCACACTCCTATGCGCTATTTATGGGATATGTACCACGAGTATTTCCGGGGAACAAATCCTTTGAGGCGCGTCTTTATGAAACGCCTTATTCCAAAACTCAGGCTTTGGGACGCTGTTTCCGCAAATCAGGTTGATTTTTTTATTGCCAATTCAAGCTATGTGGCGCAACGTATAAGGCGTTGTTACAACCGGGAAGCGGCGGTAGTTTATCCGCCGGTTGACATAGAGAAATTTCTATCCGTTGAACGAAAGCCTGAGGATTACTATCTTTTTTTTGGACAGCTTATCGGGTATAAACGGGCTGACCTTGCCATCGAGGCCTGCGTCGCTTCCGGCCGCCGCCTTATAGTCGCAGGAGCAGGCAAAAAAAACAAGAAATGGCTGAAATACGAAAAAACAGGTCTTGTTACCTTCACGGGCAGAGTTTCTGATGAAGACACGCTGAGACTTTACTCATCCGCCAGGGCGCTGCTTTTCCCAGGTATTGAGGATTTCGGAATTATCCCGGTAGAAGCCCAAGCCGCAGGCTGTCCTGTGATAGCCTATCGCCGCGGCGGCGCGCTTGATACAATAATTGAGGGTGCAACTGGCATTTTCTTTGATGAACAAACTACTGCTTCCCTGACTGAAGCAATGTATCGCTTTGAGTCAATGAAAGCGGAAGGCGCCTTTAATAACAGGGAGGCATTTTCCGGCCATGTACGGCAATTTTCACCGGAAGTGTTCAAGGAAAAAGTTCAAAGGATTATTAAGGAGCGAAAACGAGTGTAAATGGCAAAAAAAATGAATAAAGAAAAGGTAAAAGTTGCTATCATAATTATTTTTGATCTTTTTATTATTTTTTCATGCGCTACTTCTATTATGCTGCCCAGAGAAACCGTTCTTAATTCAAATTTTACTCCTGCCAGCCATCTGGTATTTATAGGGTTTGACGGATGGGGCGCGGCATATTTGGACAAAGCCCATATGCCGACGGTAAAACGAATGATTTCGGATGGAACTTCAAGTACTGAGACGCTTTCTGTAATGCCAAGCGTCAGTTGGCCAAATTGGTCTTCTCTTTTTATGGGAACTCCGCCTGAAAAACGAGAAAACAATAATGTTTCCTCTATTTTTTCAGTTGTAAAAGAATCATTTTCTACAGTTCAGGAGGATTTTGAAACTCAGCCTGTTCTTTTTTCTGAGTGGAAAGATCTATATAACATTTGCCCTGATGAAACAGCCGATAAAATTGAAATTTTATCTGATTATGCATCCGCCCATAAAGTCGCGTCTTATATTTTGACAAAAAAACCTGTATTCATTGCGATTGTTTTTAATGAACCCGATACTACAGGTCATTTGAAAGGTTGGGGCTCAAAGGCTTATTACGATAAGCTTACTCTCCTGGATAATTTTGTCGCTATTATTGAACAGGCAGTTAAAGATTCCGGGATATACGACAGCACGGTATTTGTTTTTTCATCCGACCACGGCGGCAGTTTTAAAGGCCATGGGATGAACACTTCCAAACATCGAAGAATTCCATTGGTATTTTACGGAGCTGGCATAAAAAAAGGCTATGTCATTCCTTTTCCCACTGATATTTACGACATAACGCCTACCATGACCACAATTCTGGGGCTTCAAGTGCCTCAGGAATGGACCGGCAGACCTATATATGAAATTTTTGATAATTTGAAATAATGACTATAACAATTGACTGTCGGATGATAAACTCAAGCGGCGGCATAAGCGTATACTTGCGCGGCATCTTGCCTTCTCTGCTTAGATCTCCACACGATTTTTTGCTCTTGGGAAATTCCGCGCATTTGGAATCTTTTAAGCAATATAAAAATGTAAGCGTAATTGAATGTGATATAAAGCCGTTTTCTTTGCGCGAACAATTTTTTTTCCCAAAAAAAATATTGGAAAAAATAAACCTGTCATATTTATTCTATTCGCCTTATTTTAACATTCCTAACGGTATAATAATCCCCGTCTATACCACTATTCACGATATTATTTTTCCGGATATGCCGGAATTAGTATCGCGTACCGGCCTTGCCGCACGGATGTGGTTTTACCGGAGAGCGTACAAAAAATCCCTAGTAATCTTTACGGTATCTGATTTTTCAAAATCCAGAATTGAATATCACCTCGGAACAAAAAAGCCCGTTATCGTTACATATTGCGCTGTCCGACCGTTTTTTCTTTCATACAGGGATAATAATCGCAAAGTACAAAAAACAGAAACAATTGTATTTATAGGCAATATAAAAAGGCACAAAGGATTGGACTGCCTTCTTGAAGCGTTTCTTTCGGCAAAAAAAGAAGGGCTGCCGCACAAGTTATTAATAATTGGCGCAAAAGAAAATTTTCGCAGTTCCGATGACTCAACCCTCAGAAAGATCGAATCAATCAATAACGATGAAATTGCCTTTAGCGGCTTTATTTCTGATGAAGAGCTTTTGAAATGCCTTTCCGAAGCGGCGCTTTTGGTTCAGCCTTCGCTTTACGAAGGTTTCGGAATCCCGCCGCTTGAGGCTCTTGTCCTCGGCACCCAGGTTTTAATTTCTGATATTCCTGTTTTTAAGGAAATATATAACGGCTTCCCGGTTGTATTTTTTCGCGCCGGAGACATTGCAGATTTGAAAAATAAGATGATGGAAATGCTTTACACAAAAAAACAATCTTTTCCTGTTTTACCTGACGAATTATTGAATAAATATACTTTTGAAAAAATAACCAGCCGAATATTAGAGGAAATACAATGATGGGCACAGATTACTTGAATATCCTGAAACCCAGAGTAAGGATAAACGCCGTCGTTGCACGGTATTCCCCTGCCGCAGGCGGTCTGGGCGTTTCACCAGCCGGTGTCGGATGGTACTTCTCGTATTCCGCGTTACTGATGTCAGTAAAATAAGAGTATGCAACTCCGGCTTCCCCAAAGATTGTTAGAGGAAGAGAGCCCAATTTATATTCCCCTCCTGCCTTGATAATATGCACCCATTGGTAAGCCCCATCTTTCAAAAAATTCTTCCTGAGCGATTCTTTTTCGCTTCTTCCAACCGAATCCAGTTCTGAAACTAGAGAGCTTCCGTCCACCTGATGGGGACCGAAATCAGCACCGTGACGGATCAACTGGTACTGTAAATGCGCTTCTGCCTTATATAATAAAGGCGACTCAAGGCGTAACTTAATTTCATCCGAGTTTGGCGGCAAATAATGCCCCAGACTTACCCCGTTATTGACATAAGCTTTTTCCATGGGTCCATTAGTACGATCATACCAGGGCATAAAACTCCTCTGGTGGCTATAGTTATACGGCTCAACTTTGGTATAGCTCAGCGTGAATGAAGCAAAAGGCAATAGCGGGATCATTCCCTGGAGTCCCGCCTGAAAAGCGAACATATGGCGGTCAAGCTCAAGGATTTTTCCTAAGCTTGAAATTTCCATCTCATCCGCATAAAAGGAAACCCAAATACTTCCCAAACCCGGATAGCGGCCTTTAAGATTCAAATGCGCTGCCATGTTGTCGGTTTTCCCGATAAGATTTTGATTTAAAAAATTATCCATCAGAGGAAAAAGATAACCCAATTCAAAGCGCTTTGGCCAGACTGCGCCTGTGCCAAAATCAATGTGAAAATAGTTCTTATAATTCAGTTCAAGCTGGTAAAGAGAAAATGCGTTCTGAAAAGTCATTGGTGCGTCATAGATACCGCCATAACCGTTGTAAATTTCCAGTATGCCCGTTATTGAAGAAAAAGAGAACCACGGAACAGGATTAAAGATCGCTTCCACTCCCAGGAAAGGGCGGGCCGCGGCATTATAAACAAGGCTGCTTCCCGGCGTCATTCCTCCCCATTCCCGCTGATGACGACCAAAGCGCAAAAGCAGCATGTCCCCAAAAACGCTACCTGTAATTTCCGCCAGCATTCTTGGAGCGATAGCGAGCTGTTCGGGCCAGTAGGACATCCCGCTCGTGGACATTTCATTTCCAATACCGAACATAAAGCCGTCCCACTGCTTTTGGTAGGAATACGGGAAAAAAGCCATGGGCTGGCTGTAAGTTTTAAGCCTCCGGTTTACTCTTTCTCCTGTCGGATCAAAACTGAGTTCAGTCGCAAAGGTATCGTACTCACCCAGCTCAATACGCTGGGCTTTCATAAGGCCGCCTGAAAAATCCACATTGAAGGAAAAATTTTCTCCTACATCGCCAGAAAAAAATAACGTCCCCCATGTATCGGTGCCATAGTATGGTTCTTTATCTTCCATGTAGTAAGCAACCGAGTTAAGGGATTCCATAGCGATTCCCATATCCCCGGAAAAATTTATTCCCTTTTTTCCCGGCACATCAAACCGGTACAACCCCTTAGATAAATCAAGGCCTTTTTCCCCTTTGGTAAATTCATTCCGGGTGTTTTCAAGTATCTGCCTTTCGTAACTGCTTAATCCGCCGAAGCGCCCGCTCTCGGCGGCAAGGATTTCATTGATCGCTTCTACTATCCTGCCCCTTGTATAAGGTCTTACCGCCGGAAGCGGAGAGCAGAGGAAACGGATTTCTGCCTGGTCAAGGATGTGATACACCGGATGACCCAAAGGGACAGAAACGTGGGTTTGGGCGAGAAGAATTGTTCCCCCAAAAAGCAAAAATGCAAGTAAAATTACATAGTTGAATCTGCGCATGAAAACTCCGATAGTCATTATATTAAAGGAAACAGGTTTAGTAAACCTAAAAAAGTGAAATCATGAGAAATTATCCAACGCGTTTTTTGTTTGTCGCCGTCTTTTGCTTGTTTTTATGCCGGGAATTGTTTTCCCTTCCACCGCAAAAGTTACTGCATCCCGGCGACTGGGCTTACGACGCCCTTGCCATTTTGTCAAGGGAACAGGGAAGGGTTTTCTTTGCGGATTCCCGAATTACCGTTTTGCAAATGGAAAACTTTCTTTCGGAAATAGACGCTAATTCCCTTTCCGAAAGCGCCCTGGCCATTTACAACGATCTGGCAAAATACCTGGATTCTAACTTTCCTTTAAGCTTTCAGTCCGACGCAATATCAGTTGGGCTTGACCTGATCTTGCAGGGCGAACTTTACTATAAAACCAATCAAAACACCCCCTGGATTTACGATGCTTATTCACGAAACCCAATAATTCAAATTCCCTGGGGGTTCTCCCTTGGCTCCTGGATCACGGCGGAAATGGATCCTTATTTCGGCCAAAACGAGTATGCCGCGACCCTTCACGACAATTATATCAATATCCCTTTGGATCCGGTAAAACAGGCGGACATACATTTTCCCAAAAGGGCTTATGTCAGCGCCGGTTTTCCCGTGGGCGGCGCGTCGGGGTTTAATTTTTCAATCGGCATTGGAGACAATTTCTTCGGCAAAACACAGACAGGCAGTGTCATTATTTCCGAACATTTGCAAAGAACAGTTTACGCCCAGGCCTCAATTTACTCGCCCGCCTTCAAATATACCGCCCAGGTACTTCAGTACGAGGTGAATAAATACCACTATATGCACTACATCCAGGTCAGGCCTCACAAAACGGTTTCAGTTTCTATGGCCGAGGGAGTTATGGTAAACGCCCCTCTGGAATTGCGCTTCCTCAACCCCTTCACTATTTTTCACAGCTACGAATCGTATAAAACTTATTCAAATTACAATGAAGATTTGGGACACAAAAAGAACGACGCTGAACTTGACGAGCTTTGGGACAAAAACCCTGACGGCAGCGATGTTTATGACCGTACCTTCGATCCCAACAATCATTCCCGCATAGGCTCTTATTTTGGAATTAAACTGGAATGGCAGCCCTTACGGAACCTGCGGTTTTACGGGCTTTTCGTCATGGATGTGTTTAATCTTCCAATGAAAAAAACACACTGGATGGAAGGGCTTTACCCCGATGCCCTGGGCTTTCAGGCAGGGACAGAGTTTTCATTCCCTGTTAAAAACGGCTACTGGGAATTCGGCCTTGAAGGGGTCTATACCTACCCGTATCTGTATATCATGTGGGACAAGGGCTGGTCTTATTATAAAGACGTTCCTGAGCTGGACGCGGATATGGATCCCCCGCTACGCTACTGGACGGGAAGCCCATTCGGGCCGGACACGATTGCCGGTACTTTCCGTGCCGGGTTTCGATCGACCGCCGGCTGGTACGGGGGCTTTTCATTTGTTTTTTCCGCACAAGGCGAGAGATCCAATCCGGGCATCTTCGACAGGGACAACAGCGTTGACGATACCTACCGTCCAAGCCACAAGGTTTTCGACGTAACTGTCCCCCCCACCGGGATCCCGGTTTTTACCTCTACCGCAAGTTTTCGCTTTCAAAAAAACCTGAACGAAAGGTTTTCCTTCGGTATTATGCCCGGATACAGGGTTGTTTTAAATGCGGGCCATGAAGAAGGACGTACGGCACACGGGGCTGAAATTGCCTTGTTCCTGCGTTATAGGCCCCTCAATCGCTAGCGCCTTGTAACATTCTTCTTTTTTGGTCATTCTTTTATTATGAACATAGGGGAATTTGACCTCTGGTTCAGGGCAAGATACCGTCGAACCAGTTCAGCCCTGACCGCGGCAGCAATGGTTTTGGCAGATTTCATCGGGGTAATGGTTTCCTTTGGTGCCGGATTTTTAGTAGTGAAATTATACTACATCTATAAAGATAATTGGGGGGGCATTAATTATAAATCCTTCGTAACTTACTGGCCGTATGTCCCTATCTTTTTAATTATTATCTGGATCATGAAGCTTTACCCGGGGGTAGCCCTTGCGCCTGCTGAAGAGACCCGGGGCTTTACCATTGCGTCTTTTTTGGCCCATACGGGCATAAACGTTTCCCGCTATATTCTATATGAAGTTGTAGATTCCATTTTTGTGGCCTTTATCTTTAGTTTTATTTTTTCGCCCATTATTCTGATGATTTGCAGGGATATAATGCACAATCTGATTGCCAAGGCAAAAATGAAAGGCATACCGGCGGTAATCTATGGCGCCGGAAACACAGGCCGCCTTATTGTGGACAGAATGCTCAACGCAAAAAGAGTCGGCTATGATCCTGTTCTAATGTTGGACGATGATCCGGAGTGCGGAGATTATTACAGGGGAATACCAATAATCCACGACACGCGTCTTGGGCCAAAGCTTGCAGCCATGTACAAGATAAGAATGGCCATTGTGGCAATGCCGCATCTGGAACAGGCAAAAATGACGGAAATGATCAATTACTCGGTTTCCGCTTTCAGGTACAATGTGCTAATTCCGGACTTCTTCAGCCTTAACAATATCTGGATGTCGGTAAGGGATTTTGACGGCATCCTAGGCTTTGCTACAAGCCACAGGCTCAATATGTATTGGAACCTGGCTACAAAACGCTTTTTGGATTTGCTTTTGGTTTCCATTGGAGGGTTGATTCTTCTTCCCTTCCTTCTTTTGATCTCCCTGGCAATAAAGATTACTTCACCGGGGCCGGTTCTCTACGCCCACAGGAGGCTGGGACTTAACGGAAAGTATTTCAACGCCTACAAATTCCGTTCCATGGAAATTAACGCTGAAAAAAAGCTTGAAAGCATATTGGACGCGGATCCCAGGCTAAGGGAGGAATGGAAAGCGACCCACAAGCTAAAAGACGATCCCAGGGTAACAAAAATCGGCAAAGTTTTAAGGCGGACAAGCTTTGACGAGTTTCCTCAGCTCATAAACATTCTGAAGGGAGAGATGAGCCTTGTAGGCCCCCGGCCTGTAACCGATCCGGAAATCGAAAAGTACGGAGAAAACGCGCTGAGGGTTCTTACTGCAAAACCGGGCCTCACCGGGCTTTGGCAGGTGTCAGGCAGATCCGACACGAACTATGCCGAAAGGGTGTCGTATGATTTGTATTATATTCAAAGCTGGTCCGTCTGGCTGGATCTGTGGATTTTATACCGCACCCCAGGGTCAATCCTTAAAGGAAAGGGAGCATATTGAAATACCTGCTATTTTTATTTCTTTTTATTCTTTTTCTTCCCGCCGACATTGGTGCGGAGACCAATTCCTTGCGTTCCTTTAGCGACCTTTTCCCTTCACTTGGCGAGGACCAAAAAAAAGAAGCCTTTAGCGAGGAAGGTACCATACGCTCGGTGAAAAAAAATGAAGCCCTTGAATTTTTGCCCGTCTCCGGTTCCGGAATAGATCTCTACGGAACTATAATGAGGTCAAACCCGACTTATTTAGCCGAATCCCTGCTTGTAATACCCTATCAGGGGAAGGTTTTCACCAAACTGGACGCTTACAATGCCCTTGGCAAAATAAGCGACCTAAAGGGACGCCTTTACCATTCCCATACCAGGGACGCCTATGTTCCCCTTTTTCAGGAAGCAACCAGGCTTGAAAACGCAAAAAGCAGCAAGGCGGTTCAAGATCCCATGCCGTCCCGGGAACTGCCAAATGCCGAAACGTTGTTTATTCGCCTTAAAGACATTAATTTCGGCAATTGCTATTATCGGACAGATATGTCCGTCACGCCGTTCGGCTTAACGTATAAAATCACCAATACAAAAAACATTACTTATCTTTTGTTTACAGTGTTGAAAGAAGACAAATTTAACTCAATACTGTATATGGAACCATTAACCGAGGGAATGCTGATCTACAGTATGGCGGGGGCGGACGCGTCGGATTTTATCGCCAGTATGATCGATATTCCGTCGGCTATAAGCAAACGACTCATGGTTTTTTTATCATGGATTAACGATAATTTAACAATCATGTAATATTTACAGAGTATAATAACATTTTAAGGAGTTTTTTATGAAAAAAGTTACTTGTCTGGTATCCGCTTTGTTCCTGCTTTGCCTGGTGTTTTCATGTAAAAAAACAGATGGCAAAAGTGTAATTATTTACACAAGCACGGAGGATTTCCGCACCGAGCATATGCAGGAATTGTTAAAAGGAAAATTCCCAAACTATGACATCACTATACAGACGCTTTCTACAGGAAACCATGCGGCAAAGCTTAAAGCCGAAGGAACAGAAACAGAAGCGGATATTATTCTTAATCTGGAAACCGGTTATATGGAAGGCTTACAGGACATTCTGGCGGATCTTTCCTCTTACAATCTCGCAGAATTCCTTCCCGAATTGGTTCCCGCTTCCAAGCGCTTCCTGCCCTGGGATAAATCATCCGGAGCCATTGTAATAAATCGTTCCAAGCTGGAAAGCTTAAGCCTTCCGGTTCCCGCGTCTTATCAGGATTTGCTTAAGCCCATCTACAAAGGGCTGATTTCCATGCCGAACCCCAAGACATCCGGTACGGGCTATATGTTTCTTGTAAGCCTTATAAACGCATGGGGAGAAGACGCGGCCTTTGCCTACTTTGACAACCTTGCGCAAAATATTCTGCAATTCACTACCTCCGGTTCCGGTCCGGTAAATGCGTTGATTCAGGGGGAGGTCGCAATCGGCCTTGGCATGACCTTGACTGCGGTTAACGCCATTAATACACGCGGCGTTCCGCTGGAATTGTTTTATTTTGCCGAAGGCGCTCCCAATATCACTACAAGCTTCGGGATAATTAAGGGCAAGGAAACACGTCCGGCGGTAAAAGAAGTTTTTGAGTTTACCATGACAAAGCTATTAAAAGACGATAAAGAACTTTACTGTCCTGAAGCGATTTTTAAGAACCAGCAAGTCAATATCCCCAATTATCCGAAGAACATTCCCTATGCGAAAATGGACGGAGTTTACGATTTAACCCTGAAAGATCGGCTTATGGGAAAATGGAAGTATTAGGGGTATAATTTTATACTATAAAAGGGAGGTTGTTTTGCCCGAAAAACTCAGGATTCAGGACTTAACAAAAGTCTTTAACCAACAGGAAGTTCTCCATGGGCTTAACTTCACAGTAAATGAAGGCGAGTTTCTTTCTATACTTGGGCCTTCAGGATGCGGCAAAACAACTATCCTGCGTATCCTAATTGGGTTATTGGCGCCGACATCGGGACAGATTTTTAAGAATGGAATTGACATCACCAACGTAATCGCTTCAAAACGCAATATGGGTATCGTCTTTCAGAACTATGCCCTCTTCCAGAATATGAGCGTCCTGGGCAATGTTGAATACGCGCTGAAATTCAACAAGGAATTAAAATCACGCTCCCGTGAAATCGCCGAGAACATCATCGAACAGGTAGGCTTAAAAGAGCATATCAACAAAAAGCCTTACAAGCTTTCAGGCGGACAGCAGCAGCGGGTAGCAATCGCGCGGACATTGGCTTGCAAGCCGGAGATAATTCTTTTTGACGAACCCATGTCCGCGCTGGACGCCGCCATGCGGCTTCAGCTTCGCGAAGAATTAAAGCGAATTCAGACACAGTTCAGATCAACCATGATCTACATTACCCATGATCAGGAAGAAGCCTTTGCCCTTTCTGATCGCATAATGGTGATGGATAACGGAACAATTCAGCAACTGGATACGCCGGAAACAATTATCGCGAACCCCGCTAATGACTATGTCAGGGAATTTGTGATTAACAATCTCCGCCTGAAAATAGATTCCTTAACCAAGCATGTCCAGCCTGAGGTTACAACGCTTGGATCCGTGATGGACAATCTTCGCCTGAAATTCACTTCCATGTTTACTCATGTAAAATCTGAAGAGTCCTCATCAAAAAGAGAACCATCGGCTCCTAAGGCGGAAAAATGAGCCACAACGCGGTGACCGCTTCAAATATGCTTAAGCTGATAATAGGGATTTTTTTGTTTACTACCGTTATATGTCCGCTTGGGGCAATGCTTTTGAACATGACCGGCTCTGATATTTCCGGTGTTTTGCGATTACCGCGTTTCAGGGAGTCTCTTGTTAATTCCATCTGTGCCGCAGGAACTTCAACCATCATATCAATTACAATTGCATGGATATTTGCCATTTGCGTTGTACGCAGCAATTTCCCAATTCGTGAGGCTTTTTCTGTTTTTGTAACCCTTCCTATGCTTATTCCGTCAATCTCCCATGGAATGGGTTTGGTGCTTTTGCTCGGCGCGAACGGAATAATCACCAGGGCATTCGGACTTTCCGGCACTATATACGGTTTTCACGGTATTGTGCTGGGCTCAGTTTTTTACTCATTTCCGGTGGCATTTCTTATGCTTCTGGATATTCTAAAATACGAGGATGGTTCTCCTTACGAGGCAGCTGGTGTATTGGGGATTCCTAAAATAAATCAATTTTTCTCAATCACATTTCCGTACCTTCGCAAGCCTCTTATTTCTGTTGTATTCGCGGTTTTCACTTTGATCTTTACCGATTACGGAGTCCCGCTCATGATTGGCGGCAGGTATATCACTTTGCCCGTGCTAATGTATCAGGAGGTAATAGGCCTTTTAAATTTCAGCCGGGGCAGCGTAATTGGTTCTTTTCTTTTGATCCCCGCTCTTATAGCCTTTGTGTTTGATCTTTTAAACCGCGACCGCGCCAATCAAAGTTTTATTACCCAGAAAAAAGCCGTTGCCGAAAGCAGGCTCAGGGATATAGCGGCGGGCATTTACATGATATTAATTTGCGTTATCATTGCCCTTCCTGTTGTTGTTTTTATACTTCTTACTTTTATTAAAAGTTATCCTGTGGACATGGGGTTTTCATTTACTAATGTAATGAAAACAATTAATATGGGAGCAGGTCGTTATCTTTCGAACTCTCTTACTATCGCAATTATCGTCTCATTTTTAGGAACGGCAATTTCATGGCTTACCGCATATTTTACAGCGCGCACTCCGGGTAATTCTTCGCGTATTATTCACCTGATTTCCATAACTACGCTTGCCATTCCGGGAATGGTACTTGGCATTTCTTATGTACTATTTTTTAAGGGGACATTTTTTTACGGCGGCCTTGCCATTTTGATCCTGGTAAACATTATTCACTTTATGGCTTCTCCGTATCTTATGGCATATAACTCTTTGGGAAAATTAAACCGAAACCTTGAGGACGTAGGCCGCACATTGGGCGTAGGCCGTTTCCGCATTATCCGGGATGTGATAATTCCTCAGACCAAAATTACGCTTTTGGAAATGTTTTCTTACTTTTTTGTCAATTCAATGATCACCATATCTGCGGTATCTTTTTTAAACACGGTGCGTAACCGTCCGGTTTCCCTTATGATTACGCAGTTTGAAGCTCAGCTTTTCCTTGAGGGGGCGGCATTTGTTTCAGTTCTCATTCTCGGCTGCAATTTGTTTGTCAAATATTCTGTACACTTAATTACAAAGCTCAACAAAGGATAAAATTTATAATAATGAATTTAACGAGAACCCAATTTGACATTCTTAGTTTTCCGGAACAGCAAAATGACGGAGAAAACCTGCGACAGGAGGAAATTGCCGCCGTTACAGGCCATTCGGCAGAGACTATTGAAAAAACCATTACCCACTTAAAGGAAAAAGGGTTTATTGAAAATTGCAATCTTACCGATGCCGGGAAAAACGCCCTTGAGCCTTATCGCGTAAAAAGGGCGGTTTTTATCGCAGCCGGCTTCGGTTCCCGCCTTGTCCCGATTACCTTTAACACCCCAAAGCCACTTGTCAGGGTCAATGGCGTTCGTATCATCGACACGCTGCTAGACGCGGTATGCGCCGCCGGGATTGGCGAAATAATAATTGTTCGCGGCTATTTAAGCGAGCAGTTCGATCAACTGAAATACAAATATCCGAATATACAATTTATTGAAAACCCGATCTACAATGAATCAAACAACATTTCCTCGGCAATGTGCGCCCGTTTTTTATTACAAAACGCCTATGTACTGGAATCAGACTTGTTGCTCAAAAAACCAGCTCTTATAAGCAAATATCAGTATGCCAGCAATTACCTTGGCGTCCCTGTAGAACTCACCGACGACTGGTGCTTTGAGACTAATAGAAAGATTATTACCCGCCTAAAGGTAGGCGGAACAAATTGCCATCATATGTTCGGCATCTCCTTTTGGAGCCAAACCGACGGCGCTAAACTGGCGGAACATATTAAGCAGGTATATCAGATGCCCGGAGGCAAGGAACGATACTGGGATCAGGTCGCGCTTGAATATTTTGTAAAGGACTATGCCGTTGAGGTAAGGGAGTGTTCTTTTGACGATATTATTGAAATTGATACCTTAAACGAATTAAGAAACATTGATGAAAATTACAAGCTATGAATATAGCAGTTATAACTCTTAAGCGACTGACCGAAAGCAGCCGCTATTTTGTTTTTGAATCACAAAAAAGTACCTGATTAAGCGACTGACCGAAGGCAGTCGCTGTTTTGTTTTATCCTAAAAAAATCCTGCTTTAGCGGCTGATCGGAGTCGAACCGACGTCTTCAGCTTGGAAGGCTGAGATAATAGCCGTTATATGACAGCCGCATATGCTTAATTATCCATAGGAAGAATAATTTTGTCAAGTTCCGCGATAATCAGCCCGACTATTTCCTCCGGGCTTATATCGTCGGTATCTATTACTAAATCCGCAAAAGAATAATCATCGTTGTTGATATTGTAAATCCGCAAGTAGCGCTCATGATCCTGCTTGTCTCTTGATGCTGTAAATTCCATCACGTCTGCCAAACTTTCCCCTTCCCTGCCCTGTATCCGCTTTGCCCTGGTCTCTGCCTGAGCCGTAAGAAACACCTTTAAGTCAGCCTCCGTAAGCATCCATATTGCCAGCCTTGAACCCAGGACACAGCCGCCTTTTTCCCTTGCCATTTCAACTTGCCGCGTGTCAACTTCCCTGTCCCAGGAATCATCCTTTGCCGCCAAAGCAAGCACTTCTTTCAGGTTTAAGCCTTTTTCCTGCGCCAGGCTTCGAAACGTGAAATTAATAAACCTGATATCCAGAGCTTCCGCCAAAAGGCGGCTTACCGTGGTGTTGCCGCAGCCGCTTTTTCCCGAGACCGCAATCTTTAAATCCCTTTTGTCTTTCTTACTCGACATTTCTTAACTGCTCCCTGATATTTTCCAACGCGTTTTTCATTTCAACCACAATCCGGCTTACTTCAAGCATCGGGGTTTTGGAACTTATTGTATTAACTTCGCGGTTTATTTCCTGTGAAAGGAAATCCAGTTTCTTGCCGGGGCTTGGGTTCCTTTCTGTTTCCAGACGGAATTCCTTTAAATGGGAAGAAAGCCTGGAAAGCTCCTCAGAAATGGTGTACTTCATCAATAGAACAGCGGTCTCGGAAAGAACACGGTTCTCATCGATTTTATCTCCCAAAAGCTCGGCAAAACGGGAACGCAGATTTTCTTTTATAGTTTTTTCGATCTCCGGCACATAGGAGCTTATGCCCTGCACAGATTCTTCCAAAACGGCGGCATGGACAAGTATATCCTCCATCGTGTGCCGTCCCTCCCGTTCACGCTCGGCTTCCGCCTGATCCGACGCGACGGCAAGAACGCCCTCAATGAAACAGCGGTACTTTTCGGCGTCCCTGTCTGTTTCAGTTTCCAAAACTCCCTCAAGGCCCAGAATTACATCAAGGCCCGCTTCCTGTTGTAAGCCCAAAGTTTTGGCAAGCCTGTCAATCGCGTTTTTATAGTTTGTCGCCGTCGTTTCATTTATCGAAACCGAAAACGGGGCGTTTTCTTCTTTTACCCTGATCCCAACTTCAAGTTTTCCCCTTGAAAAACGGGAATTAAGGTACGCCCTTATAGACGGCTCAAGGGAAGAAAGCCAAAAAGGAAGGTTCACTGAAAGATCCAGAAAACGGCTGTTGTATCCCTTTATCTCAACCGAAACCGTAACGTTGTCCTTGGATTCTTTTTTGTAAGCGTAACAGGTCATGCTTTTCATATGCTGTTTCTATTTTCCTTTTTAGTGAATTCACTTTTTATAGAAGAATTCAAAGAGTTTTTTACCAAGCCTCCAGTTGTCTCCCGCGCCCATAGTTATAAACAGATCCCCGCTTTTTAGTATTCCCTTCATAAGTTCAAAACCGTCATCTACTTCTTCGGCATAAAGTACCCGCTCGCCATAGTTTTCTTTTGTCTTTTCAAAAAGCGTTCTGCCTGTAACGCCTCCCTTGTAGACTTCCCTGGCGGAAGCGTAGATTTTATGCAGCAAAATCAAATCGGCATCGTTGAAACAGGAGGCAAATTCGTCAAACAGCGTCGCCGTCCTTGTAAAAGTATGGGACATAAAACTAATAACCAGCCTGCGCCGGGGATAAAATTCCTTTAAGCCCTGCAAGGTTGTTTTTACCGCTGTCGGGTGGTGGCCGTAATCGTCCATAAAAAGTATACCGCCCGCCTCGCCCAAAATTTCCGATCTTCTTTTTGAACCTGAGAATTCTTCCAGAGCTTTCCTAACTCCTTCCCTTCTTTCCTCATTCCACCCGTCGTCGCCTTCGTTCCCGAATTCCTTTTTTGCCAGAAGCGAACACAGGGCAATGGCCGCCGCCGTATTGAGGGCCGTATGCCTTCCTGGTATGCGGATCTTTAATTCACCCGGAAAACCACTAAGCGACATCACTACCCTTTCGTTAATAACCTGATAGCTTTTTATTTGATAATCGCCCTGAGCGCGAAAACCATAGGGGACAAGAATAATTTCCGGCTTTTCTTTCTTTAAAACTGCGGCGACTTCGGATGCGCCCGGATCATCGGCGCAGTAAATAAGTTCTCCGCCAGAGGGAAGAAGCCTTCCGTATTCAACAAAGGCGTCCCTGATGTCTTCGTAGCGCGGGTAATAATCCTGATGGTCGCTTTCCACGCTGGTCAGGATGATCCTTTGCGGATGAAAAGACAAAAAATGCCGCCTGTATTCGCAAGTCTCGGCCACAAAGTATTTATCGCCCAGGTTTAGCGTACAGCGGCCCCCGAAGCCGTTGACCGCGCTCCCAACCAGAACCTGGGCCGGCACGCCCGCGCCGCGAAGCAGGGTACCCGCAAGGGCGGTGGTGGTGGTCTTGCCGTGAACTCCGGTAACACCTGCCGAATCAAAGCCCGCCGAATACGCTCCCAGAGCGTCGGTATACTTGCAAACAGGAATGCCGCGCCTGTAGGCTTCGGCAATTTCAGGATTCTCTTCGGGCGAATAGGCTGCCGAATGAACAACCATATCGGGAGCCTCTTCCCCTTTCCCGATGTGCTCTGTCTTAAAGGATTCGTAAAAAGGTATCCCCAGCTCCTTCAGAATGTCATCGGTATAAAAAACTTCTTCGCGATCCGAGCCGGAAACAACCATCCCGCTGTTGTGCATCAATTCGGCAAGGGCGCACATGCCTGTGCCCTTAATACCGACAAAGTAAACTATCGCGCCCTTTTTCAGTATCTCCTGGCCTGTCCCCAAGGCTTTTTCTGAACCCATAAGATATGGTATATAAAAATATATGCTTGCTTCAACACCTTTCGGAAACGCCGAGGATGTCTACAACTGGCTTTCGACCTTTATCAATCTTGAAAAGGGCCGCCAGCAATGGAACTTCAGCCTTGACGTTATGAATAGACTTGCGGAAATTTCCGGTCACCCTGAAAAATGCGCTCCGGCTTTTCACGTTGCGGGCTCAAAGGGAAAAGGCTCCGTTACGGGAATGATCGCGGCCATCCTTGAAGCGGCGGGCATGAAAACCGCACGCTATGCTTCGCCCCATGTAAGCGATTTCAGGGAGAGGATAACTAGCGGAAACAGCTTTTTTGACGAGGAAACTTACGCCCTTGCGGGAAGGGAACTGGCGGAGCTTGCGAAGCAGGTTAAGCTAAAGAACGATGAAAGGCTGAGTTATTTTGAGCTTTTTACCATGTGGTTCTTTCTCTGCGCGCGCCTTTCCCGCTGTAACGCCATGGCGGTAGAAACCGGCATGGGCGGAAGGCTTGACGCTACAAATATTCTTGATCCCCTGGTGTCGGTGATAACCCTCATCGAGCTGGAACACACCGAGTACCTTGGCAATACCATTGCCGCAATTGCCGCAGAAAAAGCGGGAATAATAAAACAAGGCCGCCCCCTTGTTCTCGCAGGGCAATCCGCGCAAGCGACGCTTGCGACGCTTGCGATTGATGTATTCAGGGAACACGCAGAGCGCCGCGCCAGCCCCTTGTTTTATTTCCCTGACTGCGGAGAGATAAAAAACACCCGCGTTGAAAAAAACGGGACTACCTTTGACCTGGTCTTTAAAAGCGAAACTATCCCCGGCCTTTTTGTGCCGATACCCGGCGAAGTCCAGGCAAAAAACGCGGGCCTCGCCGTGCTGGCGGTTAAAACCGCCTTTCCAGATCTTAAAAACCACTGCCTTTACAAAGGGCTTAACGCTTTCTCGCTTCCAGCGCGCTTTGAGAAAATTTCATCAATGCCGCTTTTTATTGTTGACGGCGCCCATACCAAAACCAGCGTTAAGGCCTGCCTTGATACTTTTACTTCGCTTTACGGCGATGGCGGCATCCTCCTTTTCGGTTGTGCGGAAGGAAAGGACGTCCTTTCCATGGCGGAACTCTGCGTCTCATGTTTCTCACGGATCCTTATCACAAGGCCAGGGACATTCAAAAAAAGCAACGTCGAGGAAATACACGCCGCTTTTGTTCAGGCGACGGAAACACAAAAAGCTAGCCCGGAGATTGTTTTTTTACCGGATACAGAGGAAGCGGTTGACATGGCAATTCGGCTGGCTGCAAAACATGGGCTTCCGGTGCTTGGAACGGGTTCCTTTTACCTTGCGGGGGAGATTAGGGGCAAGGTGAAAAATGGATAATTTTACCACTAACCATCATGATTCAATAAATCATCAGCTGTCAAACCCGGAATCGCGTAACACCTCTCCTCCCCAGTTGCCGGATCCGCAAACGCAAGCGAGCAGGCCCTTAAAGCAAGACAGCCATTCCCAAAAACCGCGCCGCCGTAAAGCGTGTCGTTAATTATGGGCATACCAAGCCAGGCAAGGTGGCTTCTAATCTGGTGGCGGAACCCCCTGCTTATCCTGAGCCTTAGGGACAAGCAGTTTCCAAGCGCTGAGGCGGACGCTAATTTGCTTTCAAGAACTTCAGTGACGTAAAGTTTCTCTGGCATAATTTTTTTAGCGCCGCCAATTAAAATAGGACGCACGGCTTTCCTTCCTTTCCCATAAGGCCTAAAAGCGCTTGTGATTTCAATGGTGTTTCCTGGCTGTAATTCTGGTTTCTCTTTTGGAAAACCAGGCAAGGCAATTCCGCTTTCTCCGGTCAACGCGCTGTACTCTTTAAGAATCTTTCCCTGCATCTGCTGTTCGAGCAGAGCTTCCATGGCTGGATTGTTTCTAGCAAGAAGCATTATCCCATGGGTTTCGTAGTCCAGCCTGTGAAGCAACCCGCCTTCACCTTTGTTCCTGCCGCTCAATTCGCCAACTTCAGGGAAGCTCTCTACACACCAGGTAAAAAGCGATTCAGTGGAAAATGCCTGCGGGGATGAGTGCATACTGGGTGGCTTATAAACAATCAAAAAATCTTTTTCTTCCGCAAGAACCTGGGGCTTGTAAAAATCGGTAACTAAAACTTTACATCCCTCCATAATGATAATTCTTAAAATTTTTACCACGAACCAACACAAACAATGAAAATATATTAGTAAAAAGTTCGTTCGGAGGTGTCCACTAAGTAAGAATTAACCACGGAGTACGCAGAGTTACACGGAGTTTTCATAAGAATTTTGGTATTTTCCTCCGTGATACTCCGTGCCCTCCGTGGTGAAATATTCTTTTCGGACAGCCCACGGTTAGTGGTAAATTCTTTTTTTACTTTCATTTATTTCCCCTGCGTGAGGATAATTTCCCGAAACCGTTCCGGCAGAGGCGTTCTGAAAGTCGTTCTTACATTGGACGGCAATACCAGCGAAAGCCTTTTTGCGTGGAGCATCAAAGTCGAGTTGGGAAACACGGAATCGCGCAAACCATAAATCGGATCGCCAAGAACGGGATTCCCAAGGTATTTTAAATGAACGCGAATCTGGTGGGTTCTTCCGGTTTTTGGCCTGAGCAAAAGCATAGAGTATTTGCCGTAAGAACGAATAACTTTGTAATAAGTCAAACTCTTTCTGCCTTCCGTGTCGGAGACGGTGAATGTTTTCCGGTCGCGGCGGGAACGGACAATTCTCTTTTCAATGCGGCCCTCTTTTTCCCTTGGGCAGCCTTGCACAAGGGCGGCGTAAGTTTTGCGGACTGTCCTGTTTTTAAATTGCTCCGAAAGAAAGGCCAGGGCTTCGTCGTCCCAGGCGGCAATAATGACGCCGGATGTGTCTTTGTCCAGACGATGCACAATGCCGGGCCTCAGTCCGGCCAGGCTGCCGATGGAATATTCATCGGGCGTAAAATCGGGCAAACGCCCGGTACTTTTAAGCTTCCTGTAAAGAAGGGCGTTTGCCAGAGTGCCCTGCGAATTTCCGGCGCCGGGATGCACCACCATCCCCTGAGCCTTGTTCACTACAATTATCCTCTCGTCTTCGTAAATGACATCCAGGGGAAGCTCTTGAGGAATTAAAAACGGGCTTTCAGATTCGAGCCATGAAAGATCAATTTGTTCTCCCCCTTTAAGGACATGGGAGATTTTTACAGCCCTGCCGTTTAAGCGGGCTTCAAGGCATCTTGCCTTAATCTGCGAACGGGAAAGTATTTTAAGGCGCTCCGCCACGTAACGATCAAGCCTTAGCCCAGGAGTAAGCGGGTCTTCTACAGTGCAGGAAAAAGACGGCATCATTCCTTTTTTGGAAGCGCACCGGCGGACGCGTCGGCTTCCTCATCATACAGAGGCCTTCGGATAATAATGGGAGTCCCGTCGGGAAGGCTTGCCTGTTCTCTTTCAAGGCGGTTTCTTTTGTAGCGCATAATGCCGTAGTCTATTAGGGCGACTAAAACAGCGCCGCCTGCGGCAATGCCAAGGGTTATGATTTTTTCATTTTGTGTCTGTTCTATCGTCCCGGCGGAATTGAACGGCCATGGGGCGTAGCGCATATTATTGCCGTGGGTTGCCCAGCGGTAAGTGTCAAAACCGAAATTCGAAAAAAAGTACATAATGGGGAACGAACCAAAAGCAACAATTTCAGCCCGGCGCAGATCCTTTGCCCAAAGGGGAAATCCCGACATATCAAACTGGTTAGAAGCATTAATGTTTCCTGTTTGAGAGTAAACATTTAAAACAAGGCCGCAAAAAAAGAGGATTAAGAAAAAAGCCCGTATTTTTTTCATGTTCAACCTTCTCCAAAAATTGCTGTTCCCAATCGAATCAGGGTCGAACCCTCTTCAATCGCAATTTCATAATCGTTTGTCATACCCATCGAAAGGCAGGACCAATATCCGCTGAAACGTTTTTCAAGCTCATCCCTGGCAAGAACAAGGCTCCGAAAGGATGAACGGACAAGAACCGCATCCTGAGTAAAGGGGGCCATAGTCATAAGCCCCACCGGATGCAAGCCCGGAAAGGACAATACCTTTTCCGCCGCTTTTAATAAGCTGTCCATATCGGGAAAACCGATTTTGGTTTCTTCCCCGGTGTGGTATTCCAACATGATCTTTATAGGATTTTCCGCCCCGGCGGTCAAGGCTCCCAGCTCGTCAATAATGGAATCCCTGTCTATTGACTGGATGCAGTCAAAAAACGCCGCCGCTTTTTTTGCCTTGTTGCGCTGAAGGGGGCCAATCAGGTGAAGCTCAACGCTGGCATCATTCCGGCGGCTTTCCCAAAACTTTGAGAATTTTTCCGTCGCTTCCTGAACGCGGCTTTCCCCAAATAAGCTTATCCCGGCTTTGCAGGCGGCCTCCACCGTCTCAACGCCGTGGAATTTCGTAACCCCCATAAGCCTTATCTCCTGCCGCTTGCGCCCACAGTGGGCGCAGGCCGCCTCAATTTTCTCTTCTATACGCGCAAGCTTTCCGGCAATATCATCAGCCATTTGAAACAGTTTCCTCCAAAAACGCCGCAAGAGCGGCAAACTCAGGCACGCCCAGGGTCTCCGCCCGCCTGTCGCCGGAAATTCCCGCCTTCTTCAAGGTTTCTCCGGTGGCATCCCCTGCGGAAAGAAAAGCCTTTCCGCGCGGTTCAGAATTAATTATAACAGAAGAAGCAAAAGCCGTTAAAGTGTTTCTTAGCGTTTTTCTTCGGGAAGAAAAAAGGCTTCGTACAAGGGGATAAAAAAGTTTTGGCTTTTTTTCCGGCTGGGGAATCATATCCATGCGCACGCCCTGGGAATCCACCCTGGGAGCAGGATAAAACGAAGAAGCTTTTATTACTCTGAGCAGTTTTACTTTGTATACGGATGAACATAACACCGAGAAAGAAGAATAATCCGCGGAACCGGGAACTGCGGCCATCCGCAAGGCGACTTCCCTCTGCACGGTTACGACAACGCGCTTAAAAAAACGGGTCTTTTCAATAAAGTCGGCGATTAAAGCCGCGGCGATGTTGTAGGGCAGGTTCCCGAAAAGAAAAAGCTCATCATCTTTTTTGTCAACCGATAATTTATCGGCCGTCTCCCATGTTTTTAATATGTCCCCTTCAACAAGGCGAAAAGAGCCCCCGCTCCCTGCGAAATCATCAGCAAAAAATTCCCTTAGGGCGCAGGCAAACGCGGGATCAATTTCAAAAGCCGTAACCCAGGCACCACGCTTTAAAAGGCCATCCGTCATTGCGCCTAACCCAGCCCCGGCTTCCCAAACCTTTGCCCCTGCCGGCAATTCCAGAGCATCCAGCAGCATGGAACGCTCGTGAGGGCTTATCATAAAATTCTGGCCGAATTTTTTCCTCATCGCCATTCCACGCGCTTCTAGAAACGCTTTTAACTCTCTTGGCGAATCGTAATTAATTGAAGGAGGCAACGCTGTTCCTATAGCGCCTGTTCCGAACATGGAGAAAATAAACCAAGATGCAAAGGATAAGGGAAAAAATCAAAACTGCAACAGGGTTTGAAGCTGAAAATCCGGGAACGCGTCCTGCCAGGCCGATAAATAATTCCAGCAAGCGGTAAATCCAGGTAAGAATAAAGTCAAAAATATTCCAGACAGGGAAAGGCAAAAAACTTGCGACAAGCGCTGCCAGGGACAAAACCATAAATATCGACGCTACCGGCGCGGCTACAAGGCCCGCAAGAATTCCTATCGGCCTGACAGAGGCAAAATAAAGGGCAACAACAGGGGCCGTAAGAACAAACGCCCCTATGGAAGCAGAAAGGCCCGCGCCTATAAGCTCCGGAAGCCTCCCCCGGAATAAATCCCGCACGGCTTCCCCCAGAGTGAGTATGCCCAGCAAAGCCAGATAAGAAAGGATGAAAGAAAGGGAAACGCCTGTTTCGCTCTGGAAGAGAAGCTGAATTATAAAAGCCATGCACAAAAGGGATAAGGTTCTGGGCTTTAACAGGCCCCAAATCGCTAAAGTCCCAATAAGGTACATAATCGCGGCTCTGACTAAAGAAGGCTGAGAGCCCGCGACAAAAACGTACAGCAAAACAAAAATTGCCCCGGCCAGAGAAGCCCAGCGGATACCAAGGGGTTTACGGATCAAAAAGGCAAGAATACCTGACAGGATGGCCAGGTGCATCCCGGAAAGGGCAAGGATGTGCGTACAGCCTGAATTCCTGAAACCATCCGAAAGCTCAACGTCAAGGTCGTCCCGCATACCCAATAGCAGGGCTGAAGCAAGAGCGCCCCAGACAGGCGGCTTCGTAACCATTCCCCTGCGGCTCTGGCTGTTTTGAAATCTCCCCAGCAAAGCGGCTCGGATGCGCGTACGGAAAATTTCCATGGCAGAAGCCGGCTTTACTATGTGAACAGATACCGCGTTAAACAAAGATCCACGGCCCGTGTTTGAAAAAGCCCCGTCAACGTAAATTTCACAGCCCCTGCCGAATTCCTTAAGCCGGCCTATGCTTTCTGCCGGAAAAAAAACGGTAACCATTCCCGAACCGGACGCGCGGAGCCCTCCCCTGCCTGTGCATCCCTGGAGCTCGATCACCCCCATTCCTGAAGCACTACGGGCGCTCTGTAAAAACCTTGGGTCTTCACGGAGTATCCCGTAAATCGCCGTTATCCTTTCCGGTTCCAGCCCCGTTTCGACAGAACCGGAAAAAGACCTTCGCGCTGCAATGCCCAAAGAAAAGCCTATGGCGGCGGCTGTCGCGAGAATGCCCATTTTTTTGAAAAGCATGGATTGCGTACCGGGAAGGCTGTTCACGGCTCTAAGAAAGCCGTCTACTAAAATTAGGACCAAAAGCAAACACAAAAGAAAATACTGCCCAAGAGAAAAAGATATTAACAAAGGATAAGCGTAATAAGAAAACGCCATGGCAAATGCCGCGGATACGGGAGGATATATCAGTCTTTACTCCTAAGAGCCAAGCTCAGAGCTTGGCTCAGAACTCGGCCCCCGAGACCTCAGTGCCGGCGGCAAACAATTCCTCGCCGTCTTCTTCCGGCTCTACTTCCGTGGCCATTTCCCCGGCTTCCTCTCCAAGTAACCTAAAAGGAAGTTCTTCTTCTTCTTCCGGACTCATACCGAAAACATCTCCAAGTATCTGATTCCTGATTTCTATAGGCAGGGGATCAGCCTCAACATGAAGCAGAGATACATTCAAATCTTCCTTGTATTCGACCGAGCGGACAGTACCGGACATACTTATAAGTGAATTATTCAGATGAAACTGCGCCTTAATGCGCAAACCCGGCTGGGCTTTTCCTCCGATTTTTATGGCACAGCCGGTATCGGAAAGGTCTTTAATAAAGCATTTGAGGCCGGGTTTGTCTTCTATCGTGTTTAAATCTTCTTCGTTCTGAATCGGGTAGAGAAAGGCCGCCTTGTGCTTCTTTACCCTGACGGATTTCCTTTTTTGAGTTCTAAAAAGAGAATCGGTGTGAGAAATTTTAAGAGAGGAAATACCCTTGGAAAAGACTTCATCCAGAACCTCCGAATCAAAAACATAGCCCGCGTCCTCGTCCCGCCAAAAGTAAACGGAAAGCTTCATCCCCTGCCAGGAAAAAGTTGCCGGCGGTTTACTGTTTACCGGTCGCGATATTGCGATGTAACTGTTGGTATTTTTTACGACTTGTGACATATAAACGCCGTAACCTTTTACCAAAATCCGCAAATTCTGCCCGTCGCTTATCTGCCTGGAATTGGAAATACCGTTTTTTATCCTTGGTTTTTCCATCTCAATTTTCTTTCTGAAATCATACAGCTTGGACAGAAAATCCTGGTTTGCCTTTTCGTTTTCAGTTCCTGAAAGACGCAGGCTCCTGACCAGCTCTTTTATGCATGTATCCAGCTGGTTGTTGGAAAAAAACAGGGTTGTTGGCTCTTCCAGTTTTGATCTGACAGCCAGACGCTGAAGAATCTCGATTTCTTTGAAAGAAAAACCCAAATCCTTTCCTTTCGCGTAGAATTGAACCCAGCCCTTTTTATTGTGGTCGGTAACTGAAAGGAGGAGGATTGCCAAAAAAGAGCCGCCAATGGCGATAAGCAAAATGAGCAACAGCATACTATCCTATTTCCTGGTATTAATATAATATATAATTATAGTATATTATATATAAGTATCAAGAAACTGTCAAAAGGAGAAATCAGAACAAGTTCTGGCGGAATTAATTCCGGCGGAACAAGTTCCGGCGAGCAAGTTCGATTGGATATGGAGCCTTTGATTCTGTATTTTGTTCTTTTTTTCCCGGGAATTTATTCCAACGGAATTTGGGGAGGGAATGTAATCGCCGAAATAATCCCGTTTTCCGTAGTCGGGGAGCTTGGCAGAACCCTAACCTACACTATTCCGGCATTGGCCCTGCTATGGTATGTTTTTCCGGACAAAAAAGGCTTTTCGACCCTGAAACAGGAAAAACTCCAAAAACGGGATTTTCTGCCCTTTGCCGTAGGCCTTCCCGGCCTTATTCTCATAGGCCTGGGCGTTTCATTTTTAGTTTCTTTTTTCTATTTGCGCTATGGTCTGGCTCTGCCCGCCAAGGCAGAAGCGCCGGTTTCGGTTTTGGGCTGGATAGTAACGGTTTTTTCCTGCCTGGGAACCGGTTATCTGGAAGAGAGCTATTTCAGATACTACCTTATTAAAAAGCTTGAAAAACAACAGCCAAAAATATTGATTAGAGTTATCTTTTCAACAATTCTTTTTTCTCTTTGCCACATTTTTGAAGGCCCCTGGGGTATAATAAACGCAATGCTCGCGGGGTTTTTTCTTTCGTGGCTTTATGACAGGTTTAGATCCCTTCACGGGGTAGCGTGGGCCCATGGGGCCTATAATATTTTTGTTTACTTTATAGGGGGCGTAGTATGAAAGTAGGAACAGTCAAGGAAATCAAAAAACACGAATACCGTGTTGGCTTGACTCCAAATGCTGTGGGGGCGTACATAAATGCCGGAAACACCGTCTTTGTGGAAAAAGGCGCCGGGGAAGGATCGGGCTATACTGACGATCAGTACGTCACTGCCGGGGCAAAAATTCTGCCGACAGCCAAGGATGTATGGGCGGAAGCCGAAATGCTGGTGAAGGTTAAGGAACCGCTTGAAGCCGAATACGGCCTAATCCGCGAAAACCAGATTCTTTACACCTATCTGCACCTTGCGCCGGATAAGCCGCAGACCGAAGCGCTTTTAAAGGCGAAGTGCATTGCCGTCGCTTACGAGACCATCAGGGACAAAAAGGGCCAGCTTCCCTGCCTTAAGCCCATGAGCCAGATTGCGGGCCGCCTGGCGATACAGGAAGGGGCAAAATACCTTGAAAAGCCGATGGGCGGCAGGGGCGTACTGCTCTCCGGCGTTCCCGGCGTTCCCCACGCGGAAATCGTGGTACTGGGCGCGGGCGTTGTCGGCGCAAACGCGGTAAAAATCGCGGTAGGCGCCGGTGCCCATGTTACGGTTGTGGATATTGACGTTGACAAGCTGGAATACCTGGAAGACATCTACGGTTCAAAAATTACCACGCTCTATTCAACGCCGGAAAACATCTTTGAAATTTTACCCAAGGCGGATTTGGTTATCGGCGCGGTTCTTATTCCCGGTTCCTCGACCCCCAAGCTCATCCAAAACAAACACCTGCCCAATATGAAAAAAGGCTCGGTTATCGTGGATGTCGCCATTGATCAGGGCGGTTGTACCGAGGCAAGCCGTGTTACTTATCATAACGAACCGATCTATGAGCAGAACGGCGTAATGTTTTATTGCGTAGGCAATATGCCCGGCGCGGTAGCCTACACTTCGACAAACGCCCTGGGCAATTCCACTCTCCGCTACGGCCTTTCCATGGCGAAACTTGGGGTCGAAGCTGCGCTGAAAAAGGACTCAGGTCTTTTGGAGGGGCTAAACGTGTACAAGGGCCTTGTTACTTACCCGGGCGTCGCGGAAGCGCATGGGATGAAATACACTCAGGCGGCTGAGGTGATTAAGTAAGGAATTTACCACAAACCACACTAACCGCGTACCGCGGACTGTAAGTCCGACGGTACGCGGTTGGTGGTAAAAATTATTAGGAATTGTAAATTATTGTGTTTTGGATAATATTGAATTAAGAGGATTTTATGCTTGCGGCACCTAATGAACATGATCAAAATCTCATGCTTGTATATGCCGTTGAAGGGTATTCCATGCGGCATAATCTGCCTGAAAAAGAAGTTATAGCCCTTTTCCAAAAACATGGTATTAACCGTCTATTACGTGAAAACTATAACGCCCTTCATACCCAGGATTTGGATGAAAGTATCTCTTTTGCCGAAGATGTTTTGTCATGGAAACAAAACTGATTCTATATCACGGTTCAAATAAAAATTTTGAGGCAGTCGATCTTTCAATGTCAAGAGATAAGCGCGATTTTGGCAGGGGATTTTATACTACAACTCTCCGCGAACAGGCTGAAGATTGGGCGAAAGTCCTTTTTGACCGCTACAGGGGGGATGGAATATTAATTTACGAAGCAGAACTTGAACTTACAGGCAATCTATTAGTAAAAACCTATGAAGGCCTTTCTGAAGAATGGCTTTTGATGGTTCAGAAAAATCGCACATTAGGCGGCATACAACACAACTTTGACATTGTCCAAGGTCCGGTAGCGAATGACAAAACAGCGCGAACAATAGCGCTGTTTATTGCCGGTATAATAAATGCAAAAGATGCAATAGAGCGTCTCCAATACAACCAGGTAAGCAATCAGGTATCGCTTCACACTCCTGCCGCGCTTTCTCAACTAAAAATAGTGAGGAAATATCACTATGACAGGTAAATACATCTTCAAAAACCAGGATATAACTACAGATGTATTATTTAAGATTGAACAGATCGTAAGTATTCTTGCGGAAAGGGAACACATGACTTTTGATGAAGCCTATGAAATGTTTGTTTCTTCCAACGCTTACAGCATCCTGGGCCGCACAGACAATCTCTTTTGGGCTGAAAGCGCGGAGTTTATCGCGGACGAATATTACCGTGAAAAACTTGCCCTAGACGCATAGAAGACTCATGGTTGGTTTCAAAAGATTTTCTTATAATGCTGAAGCGGCTAGCCGTTCCCGAACCATCTCACCGATAATCTGAGCAGGCAATTTGTTGGTTGAAATAGAGCAACTTATAATGTAATCGGCTGATACTCTATCCAGAACATTAAGCAGCTCTCTTTGACGGGTAAAATAGCCACCTTTTTTGGCTGGATCAATCTTTGGCGGGTTTTTAGTGTAATACTCGTCCAAAGCATCCGCTTCTTCTTCGGTCATTCGCGCCATAATTCCTCCTAAGAATCTAGCAAATGGAAAAAAATACTCCTGCATCTCATTGCATGAAACACATTAAGCGTCTCGTCATCTATACAGTTATACAGAATTTCAAGCAGGTTTCCGGAATTGTCAAATCCAATGACAATATATCTATTTTCATCATCCAAGGCCCCTTCATATCGAGGATTATTTAAGGCATAGCGTATATTTTCTTCTGTTATACCGTGCTTAAAAGCAGATTCATTAAATTCTACACCCTCGCCCATGCATATACTATATAATACTCCAAGTTATAAGACAACTAATTGGTTATTGAAAAGAAGACCGGAATGACCGATGTCGAATGTGAGCATTGGGACAATACTCAAAATTAGCTCATGCAAAGACGTTAAATGTATGTTCGATATATTTTCGCAAAATGGTAACAGACCAAAATTCCGTAGCGTTCCTTGAGCACATTCACCCGCCCATCGTGGAGGTAAACGGCGTATTGCTGGCACCAGCAGCAAATATCAATATTTTTCAATAATCTCATTTACATTGCTAAGGATTTGTCTCAATGTTTCGTTCGCAGACTGGTTAATCTGCCTTTTAATATAGGATTTAACTTGCTTTTGAAGCTGCTTTTTTGATGAATATGGCATTCTTGGTTTTTGATTCTCTTCCATAGTAGAAGTAGATAAAACGCTATTCTCTGTCAGGCTTTTGAAAAAAAGGTAAGGTTCAATTCTCAAAATTTTAGCAATTTTCTCTATCATCTCCGTAGAAGGAAATTTCCGGCCAATCTCAATTTCCCCAATATAACTGGCGGAAGTACCGCAATACTCGGCTAGTTTCATTTGGGATATACCTTCTTTCTTGCGGAATTCCTTGAGATTTTGAATGAAAATTTGTTTCAGAGTCATAGTTATATGCTAATAGCTAGTGTATTTTTCTTGCTATTTGCTATAAGCCACAATATATTTATACTAGACAATGATTTGCTTTTAGCGTATGATTAATTATGTATGTATTTCCGTTATGGAGCAATAATTTTTGTTTTTAATACCGTCCTTGCTGGAGTTTTATTTGGTGTGACGCCATTTTGGCAATTACATTACGGTTAGAAGGAGTTTTTATGAAAGACCTTAGAAAACTGTTCGGAATTATTTCAATTATCGCGGCAATCGCGTGCGCAATGGCGGCTTGCAACCCGGAAGAGCCGGACCAAACCCCCAGCGCCGACGATTATGTCATCGGCAACCTGAAGCAGGAAGTGGGCAGCGTTACCGCCGTAACCGTAACGCCGAAGACGGGCAAGTCGCCCGGCGCAAGGACGATCTGGTACGAAGGGATTGGCGATACAGCCTACACCAAGAGTACCGTGGTTCCGGCAGACACATCAGGTTCATCTTATGCTGTTTTTTCCGTTACTTTTGACGTTGCGGCGGCAACCGGCTGGACGGAAGCGAAGGGCTTGTTCGCGGGCCTTCTGACCATAGGCAGCCCGACCCCCGTCGCCGGCGATTATGAATTCAGCGGCTTATGGCAGACCTTTGGCAAGGTTAACGCGGTAACCATAACGCCGAGGCCGGGCAAGTCACCCGGCGCAAGGACGATCTACTACGCGGGGACCGGTGGCACGACCTACGCAAAGAGCACAACGCTCCCCACGGCGAGAGGAACCTATGCTGTTACCTTTGACGTGGCGGCGGCAAGCGGCTGGAACCCTGCGACAGGGTTGTCCGCCGGAACCCTTGAGATTAACGACAAACTAACCCCTGTCGCCGGCGACTATGAAGTCAGCGGCCTGACGCAGTCGGCGGGCAGCGCTGCCGCCGTAACCATAACGCCCAAGGCGGAAAAGTCGGGCGGCGCGAGGACGGTCTACTATGCTGGGACCGGCACCACGACCTACGCAAAGAGCTCCGCGATCCCTTCGGCTGTTGGATCTTACGCCGTAACCTTTGACGTGGCGGCGGCGACAGACTGGAACCCGGCGACAGGCTTGTCCGCCGGAACTCTGGTGCTTAACACCAACCAAACCCCCGTCGCAGGCGATTATGAAATCAGCGGCCTGTGGCAGTCGGTAACCAGCGTTAGCGCGGTAACCATAACGCCGAAGTCGGGCAAGTCAAGCGGCGGAAGGACGATCTACTATGAAGGGACGAACGGCACAACATACGCAAAGAGCACTGCGGTTCCCTCGCCCTCGGCTCCTGGTGGATCTTACCTCGTTACCTTTGACGTTGCGGCGGTAAGCGGCTGGAACGAGGCGAAAGGATTGTTCGCCGGAACCCTGGTGGTTAACAACAACCAAACCCCCGTCGCAGGCGATTTTAACATCAGCAACCTGAAGCAGGAAGTAGGCAGCGTTAGCCCCGTAACCATAACGCCCAAGTCTGGTAAATCAAACGGCCAAGTAACGCCGTACTATGAAGGGGCGAGCGGCACGACCTACACAAATAGCACAACGCTCCCCTCGGCAGCCGGAACTTACACCGTTACCTTTGACGTGGCGGCTGTAGAAGGCTGGAACGAAGCGAAAGGTTTGAAATCCGCCGAAAATTTGGTCATTAGCGCCACCCAGGCGCAGACGCTGTCGGTCTCGATTCTCGGGGGCCCGAATGTCGGCAAGAGATGGACTGCGGACGTCCAGAAAAACTATTCCGGAGTGGTCACATACCAATAGCTGAGGGAAGGCCAGAACATTCCCGGCGAGGACGCGCACGAGTATGTTCCGGGCCCCCTGGACACCGGCAAAAATATCAGCGTCAAGGTAAAATGCGGGACTAAAGAAATTACATCGACAGCCGTCAAGGTCGTCATGCCGGCATATACGGTCAGCATCGATCGTTGGCAGGATACTTTATGGGCGGAGATCAAAATCGGCGACAGCACATATACATATGCGCCCTGGACCGAGGATGGCTGGACCGCGCAATGGGTGAGGGATGGCCAGGTCATTCCCAACGCGATAGGACCGACCTATAATATTGCACGGCCTGCAGATGAGAACAAAACGATCAAGGTGAGAGTGGCCGGCCATGGCCACCCGGCCCTCGAATCGACGAATGGGATATTGATTTCTGAGGCCCCCTACGTCCCACCGGCTGTAACCATTAATTATCAAAACTTCTCTGGTCTTACCGGCGAAAGGTTTGATAAAATATTGCGGGAAGTGGACGAGGCCTATAGAGACGATATAGCCGACTGCAAAACCACAATATTAGCGACCGGCAAGCCTCTTACGATAGAATTCTACTATGATGAAACGGAGAGAGGCGCGACAATCAAAAACGGCAAGCTGAATATAAAGTTCAGTTGTGAATACTATGAGTCCTTTGACCAAACTGATAGGGCCGAACGGCTGGACCAAATCGGCGCAGAATTGAGAAATCTAACTTTGGACGCAGAAACGATTGGGCTTGAATACTCCGGCAATTATGAGGACATTCACATGGCGAAGCTTACGAAGCCGCAGCCGGTCATAGGAGTCACCATTTTGCTATAGTGTTATTTATTTTGCATGCTTTTAATCAGGTTTTTTATTAAAAAGGTTTCAAGCTCCATGCAGGCTTCATAGAGCTTGCAGGAAAACCAACAAGATCAAAAGCAACTTTTTAATTACCCTTTAACTCCACCAATACCGTACCGGAAACCAGTTTGTTCTTGTCGTCATAGCTTTCAGTTTTCACAGTACCAATATTGGGCGCATACCACGAAATGGTTGTCCCGACGTTGTTAACGCCCATGGCGGTGGAGGTAATTTTTTGAGTGATTTTGTGGCATTTGAATGTTCCGGCCGGAACCCTTACATCTTCAATGGCCAGGCATTTTCCCTCGGTCATTTTTATCACGGTGCTCATTTTCATAATGCCAAGGTCCATAGTTCCGGTTACCACGGAATCCTTCAGCGCCTGACCGACCCTCAGGTTGCTTGGCAGTTCCAGCGCCGTTCCTGTAACTTCCACCTTTACGCCCTGCCCGGTCGGAAACAGCTGTTTCATGTCCATGATCGCTACGTTGTCTTTTATAGTTACCTGAAAAATCTGTTCAGTAGGAAAATCTTTTGACTGTTTGCGGTCTTTATCCAGAGCATTTGCCCCGTAGGTAACGGTCATATTTCTGCCCGAGCCCTTAACATCTTTGATAGTTAGCACTGAATAGCTCTGGACAGTTCCTCTGGCGTCATTCTCCGCATAGGTCAGTACCATTCCAACCTTCGAGGGAAAAAAATTATTTTGTGCATATAACCCCGCGCCAATGGCGATAACAAGCATTGTCATTATCAATCTTTTCATAAAATCAATACCCCTGTTTCTTTACACAGCAACTTTTACAAAAATTGTATCAACACTTATTAAGAAAAGAAAGATGCCAGACGGCTCTATTTTTGATACCATTTGGCTCATTTTTTTGCGCCACATGGCTCATTTTTCTGCGCCATGTGGCTCATTTTGGAGATTATTGGCTATTTTTCATCAGAAAACCCGGTTTTTGATGTTTTTTAATCTTATCTGAGTCCCGCGAGCTCTCTATACGCCATCTCCGCGAAACCAAAATTCGCGTTTTGCGCAAAGGCTTTGGCGTACTCGTCGTAGAGCATGTCCTCGTAGACTTCCCCGGCAAAGCCCGTGTCAATAAGGCTGTTCTTTTGGATCGTAGACCTCATGCTTTTAATCAGGTTTTTGATTAAAAAGGTTTCAAGCTCCATGCAGGCTTCATAGAGTTTGTCGGTCTTGTCGATAGGAGTTTTTTTCGCGGATGAAAAGCTAATATTTGAAGTATCCTGTTCTTGCGCCTTTTTTAGGAGTTTCTCAAATCCACTGGATTCTTCGGAACCAACGCTTGTTGTAGCCTGAGAAGACGAAAAGGGAATATATTCCTGATTAATGTACTGGATACCCAAAGCACTTACGTCCATAAAATTAACTCCTAACGTTTATAAGAATAAAACCACAGAGTACACGGCTAAGAACCGAAGGTAGTAACACGGAGTTAAGTATGATTTTAGCTTCTTCTCCGTGAAACTCTGTGTACTCCGTGGTTAAAATTTTCTTAAATTAGCGCACATAGTACCTATTCCCTACCTCTTCAAACTTGTTGCCGTTCCAAGCATGTTGTCGCTGGTCTGTATCGTTCTGGAATTGAACTCGTAGGCGCGCTGAGCGACAATAAGGTCGACCATTTCGCGAACCACCGAGATGTTCGACATCTCCAGAAATTTGTGCGCTATTTTGCCCATGCCCTCGTAGCCGGGTACGCCGGGAATAGGATCCCCTGAGGCGGCGGTTATCTTAAAAAGGTTTTCCCCGATGGCGGTAAGGCCCACAGGGTTAGGAAAACGGTACAGCTCAATCTGGCCAATCTGGATTGGCTCATCGTCAATCTGCGGCACGACAACAGAAACCCTGCCGTCCTGGGAGACGGTAACGGAATTGGGAAGAAAGTTTTCAGGCATCACGATGTCCGGTAAAAGCCAGTAACCGTTGCTTGTAACCATCCGGCCTGTTTCGTCTATTTTGAAATTCCCGTTTCTGGTATAGGCCCAGGAACCGTCGTACATCTGTATCCTAAAAAAGCCGTCCCCCTGGATTGCCATGTCGGTCGGTACTTCGGTATTTTGCAGCGCCCCTTGTGAAAAAACCCTTTGGGTGTCGGCGAGCTTTACGCCGTGCCCCATCTGGATACCCACAGGAACTACGGTGTCTTCGGTCGCGGGAGTACCAGCGGTTTTTACGGTTTGATAGATAAGGTCTTCAAAGTCCGCGCGCATCTTTTTATATCCGGCAGTGTTGACGTTTGCCAGGTTATTGGAAATCGTGTCGATATTGGCCTGCTGGCCTATCATGCCGGAAGCGCCGGTCCACAAACTTCTAACCATTGTCTACCTCTCTTAAACCTTGGCTACCTGATTGATCAGAACGCCAAGCATAGTATCGTGGGTTTGTATAACTTTTTGATTTGCCTCGTAGGCGCGGTTTACTTCGATCATCTGCACCATTTCGCGGACAGGTTCCACATTGGCCGCTTCCACAAAGCCCTGTATTACCTTGGGCCTGTTCTCTTCCATGATCATGGCAGGCCCGGAAGTTTCAGTATCGTAGTAAAGACTTGAACCCTGTTTCTTTAAATATCTGTCAATGTCAAAGTCAACTACTTTGAGGATATCCAGCAAAACGGGGTCGGACCAGCTGTTGCCTTCCCTTGAAACAAGCACATTGGGATCGTCGTCATACTCGGCGTTAATCCAAATCTGCCCTAACTTGTCTATCTGAAAATTATTGGCCTTTACCCTGATTGGTCCGTTCTCGCCCATAACGGGGTAGCCTTCTTTTGTTTCAAGAAAGCCCTCTTTTCCAAGCTGGAATGAGCCGTTTCTGGTATAGCGCTCGCCCCAGGGAGTACTGACGGCAAGGAAGCCCTTACCGTCCAGCGCGATGTCAAAATCGCTTTGGGTTTCTTTAAGCGCGCCCTGCTCAAAACTGACATAAAGCTCGTTAAGCTCGACCCCGGTTCCAAGTTTGCCGATTATAGGCGCGGCGTCCCCCGAACCAAAAGGATGCGGGTATTGGCCGTCGTCTTTCATGCGCCGCAAAAGCAGTTCCGGAAAGGCCTTGAAAGAGGCCTGTTCCCGCTTATAGCCGTCCGTATCCACATTCGCAAGATTATTCGCCACCGCGTCCAGGCGCCACTGCTGGGCCCTCATCCCGCTTACTGCGGTGTACCACCCTCTTACCATATACTGAATATCGGTAATTTTGTTATCATTACTTAATGACTGTGGCGCCTTCGGTTGAGCAAAATAACGATGAACAAAACAAATCCAGGCATAAATTTTCCGGCCAGCTCGCGGTTCTCGCCACCGCTGTTTTATGGAGCACATCGGGCATAGCGATTAAGGTAAATATCTGGCATCCCATGGTTATAGCAGGCTTCAGAAGCCTCCTGGCGGCTGTTTTTATCCTTGTCGTCCGCCTTGTTACAAAGACGCGCCTAAACAGGCAAAACGAGCGTTTTCCCTTCTGGGCCGCCTCTTTGGCTTTTGCTTCCTGCATGATTTGTTTTATAACCGCCAACAAGCTCACCACTTCCGCCAATGTAATCATGCTTCAGTACAGCGCCCCGGTTTGGGCGGCCCTGCTGGGCTGGGCCTTGGTGCAAGAAAAGCCGCATTGGGAACACTGGGGCGCTCTGGTTCTGGTAAGCTCAGGGCTTTTTCTCTTTTTCCGGGACGGTTTAAGCGCGGGATCCCATTTGGGAGACGCAATTTCCATATTGTCAGGCGTCTTTTTGGGGAGTTCTTCGGTTTTTTTGCGAATGATGAAAAAAGGCAGCCCGCAAGACGCAATGTTTATGGGCCAGGTAATCGCCGCCCTTGTCTGTACTCCCTTTTTCTTCCTGTTTCCCCCTTCTTTTGACGCTACCGTAGTCATATCCATTACTTTTTTGGGCTTCTTCCAGGCAGGTTTGGCGTCGGTAACCTTTTCTTACGGCATAAAGCGAATCAGCGCGGTTCAGGCCATGCTTATTGCCGCCGCAGAGCCGATTCTAAACCCGATATGGGTTTTGTTATTTATCGGGGAAAAGCCTTCCCTGACGGCGCTTGCCGGCGGTATCATCATTATAGTCGCGGTGGTGTCCTCGTCCCTGATCACCAAATATCGGGAGGACAAGGAAAAATAAAAACCACGGAGGAACACAGAGTATCACGGAGTTAAAAAAAAGGTTATCCTCTGTGAAACTCCGTGTAACTCCGTGGTAAATTTTTTTGGTTTTTATCGGGGGCTTTATAATAATGACTGAAAGCACGCTTGGCATTATAGGCGCAATCAAGGCTATTCCCAAAGGCAAAGTCTCATCCTACCGCGACGTGGCTTTAGCTGCGGGACTTCACAACGGGGCGCGGCAGGTCGTAAGAGTTCTCCATTCGCTTTCAGAAAAATACGATCTTCCCTGGTACCGGGTTATACGTTCCAACGGCAGTATTGCCCTAAAAGAGGGAGAAGGAAGGGAACTGCAAATAAAGCTCCTCAGCGCCGAAGGGGTGGAAGTTTCACAGGATGGGTTGGTTGACATGTCACGATTCGGCATTTGAGAAGACGCTTTCCGTTACTTCCCGGTTATTTAGAGCCATATTGACAAAAAATCTACAATGCATAATTATAGAACCTACAATGGAGTTTTAAATTCTAAGGTAGTCTGTGGGAAAATAGGAACTTTTAGTTAGGAACGATAAAGAACTGAAAGGGAATGGAAAAGACTAAACCCGGGAACTGCTTCAGGAGCTTGTAAAAATTCATTGCGGGAGGGGATTGCCGGAGAATGTTGCGTCAATGCGCAGGTTTAAAGGCAAAACATAAATATCCGGCTTAAGCCGGCTTTGGGCATAAAACCCGCAAATTTTTTGGTTTCTGGAGACTTTTATGAAGATTACAAGGTTATTTTTAGCATTTTTCGTCTGCCTTACACTTGTTTTTGCAAATTGTGGACCCGATAGACGTACTGATGACCTCCCAGGAACCCTAGGTACCTCTGCGAGAGTTGACACAGAAGCCTCAGAACCAATAAAACCCACAGAACCAACAAGGCCCACGGAACCCACACAACCCACTGTACCCAACACACAATCCAATAGAATTGCCGTTAGCGAGGATTTTCTTAAAACCAGGGATCCATTTGAAATTAGTCTTGCGAAATTCTATATTTCGGCAGATACCCAATTTATGATGTATACCAATCAATATTATGATAGAGTCGGGGTCGATGGAATTTACTATACAAATACAGTCCCTGAATCCAAGCCTGTTCTAATCAAAAAAGATGATCAAGGTACATTTGTTCAAAACATTAACAACTGGGAGAAAATAGAAGTTAAGTTTTCCAAGGATGAAGATATTTTCTTAACTTTTTTGAGAGTCAGGAATACTTACCAGTATGAGCTCAACTCCGCCAGAACTGAAAAAATATCGCTTAGTTTGCCCACTTTTAAATCTGACAAACCTTTGCTTCAAATTTATCACATTAGTGGACCAAATCCTAATCCAATTCCTTATCCAACTATTAATCCAGCTCCTAACCCAAATATTTATCCACCTCCTAATCCTCTCCCTCCTTATTATGACAATAAGAATCCACAGCCGTTACCAAATCCATATCCTTATAAGGAAGAGCGTTATGAAAAAAGTTTCTCGGACATTAATAACGTTCTTGATACAGGTAATCTGACCAGAGCCGATATAAGCGCTATCGCTGATTTTATTTGCGCCCAAAGGAGACCTACCAGAATTCCTTATAGTGTTGCAGGCTCCGGTTTTGATCGTTCTTCTGTCGTAGAAATCATTACATTTTATTTTGTGGAAGCCGAACGTGAAGGCATAAATCCCGATCTCGCGATCGCTCAAGTAATACAGAATTTGCAGTATTTTAGCGACAGCAAAAGATATATAAACTTAAGGCAAGCGCATAATTACGGAGCAATTACAGGTTTAAAAGCAAACGATTACTGGACCGGCAGCCGTTTCATAAACAGGCAAATAGGAATTAGAGCGCATATTCAATTTCTTAAACGTTCAGCAAGCGGAAACCTTAATGATCGACGCACAACGATTGTATTGCCGATGTCAATCTGGAATAACCTGGCTAATGTCGCGGGAAATCGGAAGACGTTGAATGCTATATCACAAAGCTGGGGCGGTTCCGGATATGCGAATAATATCAGAGACATTTACAGAAGTTTATTTGAATATGTCTCAGCCAGAAGATAGGCCAAATAACAAATCCACGGCGATTTTTACAAAAAGCAAAATTGAAACCAGGGCAAGTACAAGGCGGATTAACTTCTTGCCCGTTTTTATCGCCATCCTTGAGCCCAAAAACCCGCCTGCCACAGAGCAAACCATGCAGGGAACGGCTATAGGAAAGAGAATTTTGCCGCTTATAAGCCAGGTGATCATGGCGGTGAAATTGGAAGAAAAGTTGATAAGCTTTGTACTACCCACGGATTTAATCAAATCAAGATGAACAAGACCCGAAAGGGCAAGCGTCATGAACATTCCCGTCCCCGGCCCGAAAAAGCCGTCGTAACAGCCAAAGACCAGCCCTATAAGCGATGAAGACATCACCTTGAAACGTGTTGATCTTTGCACGGCAGTATCAGAGTTTTCCACGCCGCGCTTTGTAAAGATAAAAATTCCCACAAGCGGGAGAATTACCATAAGGCATATTTGCAAAGCCCTGGGAGAAAGGGAGAGCGCAAGACGGGTTCCAATAAACGAGCCGATAACGGCGGCGATGCTTCCGGGAATGGCGGCGGCAAAATCTATGCAGCCTCCCTTTAGGTAATTCGCCACCGCCATAGCGGTTCCCATTGAAGCCGGAAATTTATTGGTAGCGTAGGCGTTGTGTATCGGAATTCCGACAAATACATAGGCCGGAAGGGAAATCAGCCCGCCGCCGCCGGCAATGGCGTCGATAAATGCCGAAAGAAAAATAACAGGGCAAAGAATTAATAGCGTAACACCGTATGAATAGTACATTATTATAATATCAGGCAGGCGTCCCCGTAGCTAAAAAAACGGTAGCCTTCCTTTATAGCCTCCTTGTAGCTCTCCAGAATAAAATCCCTGCCTGCCAGGGCCGAAACCAGCATGAGCAGGGTGGAACCGGGTGTGTGGAAATTGGTAAACAAACAATCCACCACTTTAAAATTATAACCAGGATAAATAAAAATCGAAGTAACCCCCTCCCCCCGCCGGAGCCTGCCGCAGGCCGGCATCGAAGGGTCTTCTATCCACGCTGATTCAAGAGTCCGCACGCTAGTCGTGCCAACAGCCAGTATCTTCCTTCCTTCGGCCTTTGCCTTTTCTATGCGGCAGGCTGTATCTTCGCCGATGCTGTAAGTCTCCTCGTGCATCTTATGCTCTTCTATGTCTTCAGTCCTCACAGGTAAAAAGGTTCCAAGTCCGACATGAAGGGTTAAAAAAACAATTTCCATTCCAGCGGTTTTAAGTTCAGATAAAAGCTCTTCCGTAAAATGAAGCCCTGCGGTCGGCGCGGCGGCCGATCCGTGTTCCCGCGCGTAAACCGTCTGATACCGTGCAGCGTCATCCTCCGAATCCTGCCGCCTGATGTAAGGCGGCAGGGGAATATGGCCGTGAACATCCAGCCATGCATCGTCTATGGGTTGATCAAAACGAAGGAAAAAATTCCCTTCGGCAACACTCTGTATTTCAGCTCTTACACCGTCAAAGACATAGCGGTTGCCTGGTTTTTGCCGTTTGGATCGCCTGGAAAGAGCAAGCCATGAAAAAGGATCAATCTTTTTTAGCAAAAGGAATTCCACCTTTGCCCCGCCCGCTTCCGTTACGCCAAAAAGCCTCGCCCTGCGTACACGCGAATTGTTGAATACCATTAAAGTACCCTTTTCAAGAATCCCCGGCAGTTCTCTTAACATCCTGTGCCCAAGACAGCCCTTTTCCCTGTCCATCACCATGAGCCTGCTCTGCCCCCGCCGGGCCGGGGGGTATTGTGCAATGAGTTCTTCGGGTAGTTCAAAGAAAAAGTCGGCAGTCTTCATGGGGTTTATATTCTAGAATATTTCGCTATACTTTTAAATTGCCAAGGGAGAAGCCTGAGTGGGTCAGTATGACAGTTGGGATTACTTAACCAACTTTATAAAAAAGTACCCGGATAGTTTTGAAGCGGAACTGGCAAAAGCCCCTTATGCCGTAAAGGTCAAGCGGCACGAGAGCCGCCCAAATTTGGTCATGTTCAAATACAGCCAGTTTGAATCGGACTTTTCGAATCCCGTTGTTCGCTGCTGCAGGGGTTCGGTGTATGACATTCGCGATGACGGCACAGTAAGGCCGTACCTTTTGCCGTTTTTTAAGTTTGCCAACTACGGGGAAAGCGGGGCGGATCCCATCGACTGGAACCGTATCCTGTATGTGCGCGACAAGCTTGACGGCTCGCTTTTAAAGCTCCTCAAAGAACCGGGCGGCAACATTCTATGGACCACAAACGGAAGCTTCGATTTGAATGTGGAAGTACCTGAGCTGTACCCTGCGGAAACCGAAGAAAAACTGATGCCGCCATACACCTTTGCGTCCCTGCGGGACTACGCCCTTCGGAGACACGAGGAAGAAATAAAGACCCTGCCTGAAGGCTGGACATTTTTGTTTGAACTTATTTCCCCGTACAATAAAATAGTTGTTCCCTACCGTGAAACGAAACTTATATTCCTTGGCTGCCGGGATCCAAAAGGAGTTGAACGCACCCCCGAATGGGCTGCGGATGCTTTTGCCTTGAGCTTCGCGACCCCGAAGGTTTACCCGCTTAAGAATCTTGACGAAGTAATCGCCTATTGCCAATCCATCGATACAAATGACCGCGAAGGGGTTGTAGTCCAGGATGAAAATTTTAACCGGATTAAGCTCAAGACCGATCATTACCGCAGTCTTTTCCTTCTGAAAGGGGAAGATCATTTTTCCGATGCTCATGTCTTCGCGGCTATCAAACAGGAAAGCATAGACGACGCTCTGGCCGCCTGGCCCGAGATTCGCCCAAGGACGGAAGAAATCATCGCCGAATGGGTTGGTTTCAGGAAAGCTGTGACAGAGCTTTGCGGGAAGGCGGCGGCTTACTATCAGAGCTGTCGGAACGATTGCGCCGATGATCCAAATGGGGCAAAGGAGTCCAGGAAACGCTACGCTCTTTTTGTTCTGGAAAAACACAAACCTCTTTCAACATTCCTCTTTGAAGCGATTAAGGAAAACGCCGATCTTGAAACCTTATTCAACAAAATTGAATACAAGGAATTGAAAAATTTCTGGATCCCCGCCGTGGAAGGCTCTGCCCAAACTTGAGGAGTAGCCATGCCTTCCAATAAGTACACTTATATCTACACCGACGGCGGAACTGAAAAGTGGGCATTCGTGGTGGTAAAAGACGACAAGATTATCCATGAAGAATCGGGAACATTCGGCATTTCCGCGTCAACCAACAACGACGACACAGAATCCGAAGGGATATTCAGGGCGCTGCAATACGCTAAAGACAATCCGGACAACTACATTCTTACCACCGATTCCCAGGCAATGATAGCCAAGGTAAACGGCAAGGTCGCCAACGCAACAAAAAACCCGAACGTCCGTGGCATCCAAACCCTGCTCAGGGAGTTTAAGGAATCGCCAGAGCCTGTCAGTTTTTCCATCAAATGGGAAAAGCGGATTTCAAACGAATTTATGAAGCGGGTCGATGCCCTTTGCAAAAATAATCGTCCCGGCTAAAACAGCGACTGCCCGTTTTCCGTATTGCGGCGATTCAGGTCGAGGTGCGCGTAAGCCAGATCGGTTACCATCCTGCCCCGTGGGGTGCGCTGGATAAGGCCGGCCTGTATCAGGTAAGGCTCGTAATAATCTTCCAGGGTGTCTACGGACTCCCCGATAGAAATGGCCAGGGTTTCCGCCCCCACCGGCCCGCCTCCGTACCGTGTGATTATTATTTTAAGGATTTCCCTATCGTACCTTTCAAGGCCCAGCGGATCTATTTCCAGGCGCTTCAAGCTTTTTTCTACAATTTCCCTGGTAATGGACGGGCTTTCAGTTTTAGCAGAAGCAGCTTTATTAGCACTAATCTGCGCGAAATCCCTTACCCGGCGCAAAAGCCGGTTTACCACCCTGGGCGTTCCCCTGGCCGACCTTGCCAGAAGAGAAGCGGCGTCATCGTTAATTGCTACGCCCAGTATCCCGGCCGAGCGCCTTACAATGGCTTCCATGTCTTCGTCTTCATAAAACGAAAAACGCAAGGTAATACCGAAACGGCTTATTAGCGGGCTTGAGACATTTCCCGCTTTTGTGGTCGCCCCCACGAGGGTAAAAGGCTGAATGGGTATCCTTATTGTTCTGGCGCTGGGCCCCTGACCGATGATCCAGTCAAGCTCGTAATCTTCCATCGCGATATAAAGCATTTCTTCAATAGCGGGCTTTAGCCGGTGGATTTCGTCGATGAAGAAAACCGATTTTTCATTGAGAGTGGTCAGGATTCCCGCGAGGTCCTTTGGCTTATCAAGAGCAGGCGCAGAGGTAACCTTAAAATCCGCCCCCAGCTCATGGGCGACAACCTGGGCCAGGGTGGTTTTTCCCAGGCCGGGCGGGCCAATCAAAAAAAGATGATCCAGGCTTTCGTTTCTCTTCCTGGCGGCCTCTATAAAAACAGCGAGATTTTCCTTCATGGTCTTTTGGCCCTGAAATTCCGCGATGCTGCGGGGGCGCAAAGCCATGTCCCGGTTGTCTTCTTCCGGGCGCTTCTCAGGGTGCAAAAGCCCTTTCGCTGTTGTATCTGACGCTTTCCCCATACCTTACCTTAAAACCTTAACCACAGAGTACTGCTATTCGGCGCAGCTGAATAGCTTGGAGTTTCACAGAGTCCAAAGGTCAAAATCATATTTTATAACTCCGTGTTACTCTGCGTACTCCGTGGTTAAATTCTATAATTAATCTAAAGCTAAGAAGAACTACTCAAGTACACAATGGCCTGCTTGAAAAGCAGTTTTTCCTTTTCCCCCCCGGACACGCCCGGCGGAAGTTCTCCCTCGGCCCTTGAAAGTGCTTCGGCGGCGGCGCGTTTGTCGTAGCCCATACCGGCAAGGGCTTCCAACAGATCTCCATAAGGAGTTTCCGACGTGATTTTTGCCGTAGTCAGCTTGCCCTTTAGGGCCAAAATCATCTTTTGGGCGGTTTTTTTCCCCAGCCCCGGTACCGCCTCAAGACGGGCCAGATCTTCGGTTTCAAGGGCTTTTTCAAGTTCCTCCTGACCAATGCCCCCCATAATTTTCAGAGCCCCTTTCGGCCCTATTCCCTCCACCTTCAGAAGCTCCAGGAAGGTACTTCGCCTCTCTTCCGCGCAAAAACCGTAGAGCTTCATCTGGTCTTCCTTGTGGTAAAGCCAGGTAAAAATCCGGCTTTCTTCCCCAACGCGGGGCAGCCGGGAAATGTCCGTTGCCGGAACCGCAATGTCCCACTCCAGGCCGCCACAGACAATAAAAACACCGTCAACTGATTTTTCCGTTATTGTTCCCAGGATACTGTTAAACACACCTAGACTATAGCATTATAAAACAGGTTTTTGATAGCTTATAATTATCGGATATATGCAATCGCTTGACATCATTTCAAAAAGCGTCAAAAATGTATTAATTAATAACCTTGGAGCAAAAGGATGAAATTGATTCTGATAGTTGATGATAGCCGAATTACGAGAAATATTGTCAAAAAAACATTTACAGAATTAAAGATTCCCTGCCAATTTCTTGAAGCGGAAAACGGACAAAAAGCCTGCCAGCTCCTTGAAACAAATAAAATTTCCCTTATTTTTCTGGATTGGAATATGCCGCAAATGGATGGCATGCAGTTCTTAAAAAAAGTAAGATCTATGCCCGATTATAAAGATCTTCCCATCATCATGGTTACTTCCGAAGCGGCAAAGTATAGCATAGTTGAGGCTTTGCAAAACGGCGCGACCGACTACATTGTTAAACCGATTCGCGATAAAGTGTTTATGGAAAAAATCTCGGATATTAAATTCTAGGGGAAAAAATGGAGAAATACATTCAGCCCTTTATTGCGGTGGATGAATCTAAATGAGTGAGATGAGCGATAAAAACAAAACCGGCTCTGTTTTGCGTCAAATCTTCATGGGAAAACGATACTCTACCCTCACAACCGTAAACGACCAGGTAAGATACATGACAATGAACGCCATTTTTATAATGGCAATAATTCCACTGGTCTCACTTGGAATTACGATGATCGATGTTGATATTATAAGGACAGACATTGATTTTGGCATTGCCTTACTTTGCGTTTTAAGCCTTATCCTAATCCGCTCAAAAATGCCGTTAAAATTGGTACCTTTATTACCGGTAACCATATTCGGGCTATATTGCCTTTATTTGCTTTACACAGGGCACCTTAATCTTTGGGCTGCGGTATGGATTTTTTCATTCCCCCTTATAGTAATTTTTCTCTGTCAGATCGTTGCCGGAATTGTGGAATCTTCCATAATTCTTGCCGGAATGATCTTTATTTTATTTGCGCCATCTACGCCCCCGGCACAGCAGGAATTCACCATCCGAATCCGCTTTATCATGGGTTATATCCTTGTTATGAGCCTGGCGATCGTATATGAATACATCAGCATTAAAAAAGACCAAAAGGAAGAGATTCTAAGGGCGGAACTGGCCCATGAAAAAAATATAATTCAAACCATGAAGGATAATATCGATCAGGGTATTTTCATGATGGATTCTGATCTTAAAATACTTCCGCTATATTCCAAGACGCTTATTTCAATTCTTTCATATTACGATTCCGAACTGGCAGGGAAAAATTTTCTGGATATGCTTCAGACTTCTCTGGATACCAGACAGCTTCAGATCATGAAGGGCTACTTTTCAATGATTTTCTCAAAAGCCAAAAGCGCCAAAGTTCTTGAATCTGCCAATCCAATTGAAGAATTTGAGTACCGCATTGACGATCGCATAAAAACCCTCACCACAAAATTTAACCTTATTGAACAACCAGGGGCTGAACCTGTAATTATCGGGATAATACAGGACATTACCAAGGAAAAAGAGTATGAGAAAGACCTGCAGATCCAGAGGGAAGCCCAGGAACTGGAAATGACGAATATGTTCGCCGTTCTCCAGATTGATCCCCTTGTATTTAATGACTTTATTGAAGATATAGAATCAAATTTCAATTACATAAATTCAATTCTGAAAGACAGATCCCTGACGGTAAAGCAGGTACTTACAAAGTTTTTTCAGAATGTCCACGCAATTAAGTCAAATGCCCTTATCCTTGGCCTTGAAAATTTCGGCAAAAAACTCCATACACTGGAAGACGATATAAAAGATATATCCGCTTATGATAAAGTCCAGGTCGAAGATGTCCTTGGCCTTGCATTAAAATTTGAAAGCATATTAAAGGAAAAAGACGAATACGTAAAAATCACAAAAAAGATTGAGGCTTTTAAAACCTCCAACCAGGTAGATACCATTTTGATCTACTCCCTGACTAAGGCAGTAGAGAAACTTTCGGCGGAAACTCAAAAGAAAGTTGAAATAAAAGCCGGACAGGTGGATATTGACATTCTTGCATCCAGGCTGCGGAAACCCATTAAGGATATTTTATTTCAGTGTTTAAGAAATTCATTTTATCACGGCATTGAACCGGCGGATGAAAGAATCAGGAAAAATAAAAAGCCAGTAGGCCTTATGGTATTCGGCATTAAAAATGTCGACGGCAAAGCAGAGATAACTTTTTCTGATGACGGACGCGGGCTGGATTGGGAAAAAATCAGGGCAAAATATATCGCGTTGAACCCGGAAGCCAAAGAAATCAACCAAAAGATACTTCTTGGGGCTGTTTTTTCGCCGGAATTTTCCACTTCCGAAAAAACCGATACCATCGCAGGCCGGGGAGTCGGCCTTAGCCTTGTGAAAGACCTTGTAAAAGAAAACCACGGAGCCATTAAAGTAGATTCCACCAAATCGGGCCTTACCTTGAAGTTTATATTACCGATTCCTGATGAGCAGCACTAATCGCGGCGCCCAAAGCATCGGCAGCGTGATCCGGCTTTGGTATTTCCTTTAGTCCCAAAATAAGGCGCACCATTTCCTGAATCTGGCTTTTATCGGCTTTGGTTACCCCCACCACCGCTTTTTTTATGGCATTGGGAGTCAGCTCCCTGATGGGAAGTCCCTGGCTAGTCAGCGCCAAAAGCAGGACCCCGCGGGCTTCGGCAACAGACATTGCGCTGGAAATATTTTTGCCGAAGTAAAGGTTTTCTATGGCGGCTTCGCAGGGCTTATAGGCTTTTAATACTTTCAAAAAAGAACTATGGATGATATGCAGGCGCTTGCCTCTAGGATCTTCCGCTCCCGTTTCAATACAGCCGTGGGCTACATAGAGCAGACGATTTTCTGAAAACTCCACCACACCCCAGCCAGTCGATGCCAGACCGGGGTCAACACCGATTATTCTGAACCTATCACTCAGATTCAAACCCGTCGGGAACGTTTATGTTGGAGTAGACGTTTTGAACGTCATCGTTTTCTTCCAGCTTATCGATTAACTTCAGCACTTTGGCGGTAGCGTCATTATCCAGACTCACGTCGGCTTCCGGAACCATGCTGATTTCCGCGCTCATGGTTTCAAAACTCTTTTCGGTTAAAGCGTTCACTACGGTTTCAAAATCCTCTGGCGCGGTTGTTACCTCAATGACGCCGCCCGAAAGGGCAACGTCCTCGGCTCCTCCCTCAATGGCCGCTTCCATCACCTGGTCTTCGGTGTACTTCTCCCCGTCCAAAGTGATGATCCCCAGGCGCTTGAAAAGCCGTGACACCGAGCCGGCTGTGGCAAGCTGGCCTCCGGCACGGGTAAGAATATTCCGCACGTCCGCGGCGGCCCGGTTTTTGTTGTCCGTCAACACTTCGATAAGCAGTGCCACCCCGCCGGGCGCGTACGCTTCATAGGCGAGTTCCTCGTATGTAACGCCTTCCAGTTCCCCGGTTCCCTTCTTTATAGCTCTGTCTATATTGTCTTTGGGCATATTGGCTGCCCTGGCTTTTAAGACGGCAGTCCTTAGGCGCGGGTTCCCGTCAACGCTCCCCCCGCCCATACGCGCCGCAATAGAAATTTCCTTGATTAGCTTTGTAAACATCTGACCACGTTTCGCGTCAGCTGCGCCTTTTGCATGCTTGATAGTAGCCCATTTACTGTGTCCAGACATTATTTCTCCTCTCCTTGCGTAAAAACCACAGTTTCATTATTTAACAGAGATTATTTATTGATATTTATTGCTATATTCGGCATACCCTCAGAACACGCTTACAAACAGTATGCCGAAAACAACATCTCCAATTACTCAAATTGCGATTTTTACTTCTACTTTACCTTTCTGAATGGATCTTTCAATAGACTCCCTGTAAAGGTTTTCAAACCATTCATAGTTGAAAGGCGATTTAGTCCGGACTATAGGCTTAACCAGATATTCAATCTTATCGTGACAAGATTCGCAAATATCCCTATGAGCTACATGGAAGTAATTGCGCCCGACAACAGGGTTTTCCATAACGTTGCCGCAAATATCGCAGGTAAGGGTCTTCATAAATAAACTCCTTCGTTGTTAATTTTAATGATTGCTATTACTATTGTAATACACCGATAAGCACACTATAGGGCGAAAATCAATCATTAACAAGATGATTATACTCCCTTATAAGAAAAAAGTCGAGAGGGTATGCAGTGAAAAACGAAAAAAACAAAAGAATCTTGATAAATAATACCGAATTTAGCCGGGAAAACGTTTTAATAATTGCGGAACTCGGCACATCCCACAGAGCAGACCCTGTTAAGGCAGAGGAACTTATTGAAGCGGCTGCGGAGGCCGGCGCAGGCTGCATAAAGTTCCAAATCGTCTATGCGCGTGAAATACTCCACGCCAATACCGGCGAAGTGGAGCTGCCGGGAGGAAAAATCAGGCTGTTTGACAGGTTCAAGGAATTGGAAGTAGCGCCCTCATTTTTCGCCGAAATGAAGGAAAAGGTCGAAAAAAAGGGGCTTATCTTTCTTTGCACGCCTTTCGGCCTTCAAAGCGCGCGGGAATTAAGGGAATTGGGGCCGAAATGCGTTAAAATCGCCTCTCCGGAACTTAACTATTCCGCATTGATAAGGGAAATTGCCTCTTACAACCTGCCGACTTTGCTTTCTACCGGAGTTTCCAAACTGGGAGACATTGAAGAAGCCCTCTCGATTATGGATGAAAATATAGGCGGAAGGCCCCCTGTGTGCCTTTTGCACTGCGTAACTTCCTATCCGGCCCCGGAAAGGGATTACAACCTTAGGGTTTTAAAAAGCCTGGCTTCGGTTTTCGGCGTTCCAATGGGCGTTAGCGATCATAGCCTGGATCCCTGCCTGGTACCGGCCCTTGCAACCGCCATGGAGGCCGCCGTAATCGAGAAGCACTTCTGCCTCTCGCGTTCCGACAGCGGGCTGGACGATCCCATTGCCCTGCCTCCCGTGGAATTTGCCCGAATGGTTCAGGCGGTTCGCAGGGCCGAAAAAGAGGGTTCGGAGGCAACCATTGACGCAATGTGCCGCGAACACGGAGAAGACCTTGTAGAAAGCGTCCTCGGGGACGGAATTAAGCGCCTTGCCCCTTCGGAAAAGGCAAACTACACGCGGACTAACCGCTCCATACACGCGCTCAGAGACATAAATGAGGGTGAAATCATCGAAAGGGACATGATTGCCTGCCTGCGTACCGAAAAAATACTTACGCCGGGCCTGTTCCCGTCCTGGGAAGAGCAAATTATCGGGCTTGCGGCAAAAAGAGCCATACCGGCGGGTGAAGGTATCTGCTTTGGAGACATATAAGAGCTTATCCCTTAATAACGATATCTTTACGAACTAAAACTAAGAATTTAACCACGGGGTTTTAAGACTATTTTTGTATTCATGATTCTTCTCATTTCGTGGTATTGGATTCATTTGGGTTTCATCTTTATTCCTTCCAAATCTATCTCAGCTTCACCTCTATACCACCCGCCGCCTCCGGTAAATGTTTTATTTGTATAATCCGCTTCAATTTTCATTCCGGCAAACAAGCCGTTTGCTTCCCCGTCAACATCAGTTAATTCCACAAATAGTTTTTGACGGGGAAATTCACTGCCTTTAAGGGAAAAAAAGCCTTCGCTGTCCGTGTAAGCAGTGTCTATTGTGAAATTTCCTTTTAATTCAGCACGTATTCCCTTAATGGGTGAATTGTCTGATTCTGATACCACAACGCCTTTGGCTTTATAGGTTGCGCTTGGTACACCGTATTCTACAGCGGCAGGACTAACGCCAACGGGAGGAGCAATGCCAACGGGAGGAGCAACATCATTTCCACTATTTCTAACATTTTCAACATTTACACAGGAAAATCCCAAGAAAGCCAATAAGGCAGAAATTAACATTCTGTATATTCTTGAAACACGTGCCATAATTTTCTCCTCAAATATTTATTTACCATAACTGGAATAATATCAAGTAGACACTTTGCGTGACATTAAATTGCTGATCCGCTCTTGACTTTTGACGTGTAATATGAACAAAATATTTATTGTCAGTGGTGGAAAAGTGACAAAGAAAAGAATAATAACAATATTATCAAGCCTTATCGGCATAATAGCGTTTTATGTAGGGTTTTATTCAATGCAACATGCTTTGTCTCCTGTTTTTGAGAACATGAAATTTACCAGTAATCTAAAAAAGGCAGCGAAAATTTTGAATAAAGATTGTCCGTATGCCATTAATGACGAACTTATTATAGAGAAAATATCATTTGCAAAAAACAGAAGGTTAGTTTATGAATATAGATACATACATTATAGTAAATCTGATTTTAATTTAGAAACATTTAAAAATACCATAACCCAGAATGCAATTGATTTACTTGGATCAGATAATACGTTAAAAGGAATGAGAAATAAAGACGTTATTTATGAATATGTATATTACGACAATCATAATGAAGAAATAGGAAGAACTAAAATTTCACTAAATACGCCTATTAAAGCGGTTGAATAAGTAACATAGGCGCTTTGGTTTTTTATGCAATTATTTTTCCGCTCAAAAAAATCCGCCGGAAATTACTCCGTTATTATTCAGTTTATTTTTTATTAAATTTATATCAGCGTGGTAAGGCTCCGGACGGAAAAAATGACTTTGAAGCAAAACGCTGTTCGCCTTTTTGTATTGTACATTTCTTTATCAATTTTTTCAGTTATCCGGACAGGAAAATTACTTTCGCCGTTATAAAACAGACTAAATCCTCTGAATTTGTATCCGTCAATTTAAGCGGTGAAAATGTTCCAAGGCAGGAGCTTTTCCCAGTCTTTAGGGGTTGAAGCAAACGGAGCCCTTTCAAAGACAGCCATCAGATATTTGAACGGGACAAGGCCGTTTTGC